>Ga0315338_1000225_pt1 | contig 192389 bp, 148 predicted proteins | sample ASW8metaG_FD_204518 | JGI IMG/M metagenome (GOLD analysis project Ga0315338, IMG submission 204518) | Ammonia-oxidizing marine archaeal communities from Monterey Bay, California, United States - ASW #8 | ecosystem: Environmental > Aquatic > Marine > Coastal | place: USA: California | collected...
TAACCGCTCACAGATACGAAAGGTGACTCGACATGCACGACGCGCTTTGGGCACCGTGGCGAATGCAGTACCTCCAGCAGTTGGGGGAGGACGGCACACTGACGGACTTTCTGTCCCACTGCTGGGACTCATCCTCGCACGACCAGGATCACCACGTCATACATCGCAGCGAGCAGGGCTTGATCATGCTCAATCGGCACCCCTACGCCAGTGGTCACCTACTAGTGGCACTCGGCGCCGCGCAGCCGCGGCTGCTTGACTACGAGCCCACCCAGCGGCTCGCCTTCTGGAACCTGATTGAGTACGCATGGGAACTCATGCAGACCACGCTGAATCCGCAGGGCATCAACATGGGCATCAACGAGGGCGCCGCCAGCGGCGCCGGGCTGCCAGGTCACCTCCACGCGCATCTGGTGCCGCGGTGGAATGGGGACGTCAACTTCATGGGTGCAGTCGCCGGGACACGCGTCATTCCAGCCAGCCTCGACGACATGGCGGCCTTGTATCGAGGCTGACCCCTCAAACACACGTTGACTGCCAAAGCAGTCGTGCTCGCATCGGGACTTGCTCGAACCCAAGTATCAGGTGGGTTCGATGGCCGTCGTACCCGGCCTTCCCCTCGGTGGGGGCTTGGCCTTCGACGCGGCTCGATCGATCCCGTGGGATTCGACAGGAACGAGCAAGTGTGCCCGCGAGCGCGTTCATTCGAGGGGTCTTGCCTCGACGCGGTTCTACCCTACCACCCTGCGCCGCTTCAGGCGAGCATCAATTGCTGGAACACTGATCTCTCATCCCGGTTTGAAAGCACGCCCGCTGAAGGGGCAATGTGTGGCCTCGAGGCAAACGATGTCTCCATTGCGGCCATCCGCGGAATGCTCACCCCAGAGGTTCGCGGTACCACCGAAACGCCGACCGACATCGCCAACAATCTGGCGATCGTCCGCAACATCCAACTGCGAGAGGCCTGGGTGATCTATAGGCCCGATCTTCCTCTTGGATCAGCCAAGCGTCCTGAGGCCCCATCCAATCATCCCGACGGGCCGCGATCCCTGAGAGAGAAACTGGTGGCCATCTGAGGCAGCCGAAACGGCACGGTATCAGCGGCCTCACGCTATACTGCTCGATTCGATATTCAGGGCCGTCGCCGCAACCGGTTTCCGCAGATGCGTTGTGTATCTGGACCGAGGCGCCCGACGACTGTTTCAGCATGCGGCCGCGGCCCGCACCCCACTCGCCCTGACGCCGCCCCAGCCCAACTATGGTTGATTTCAATCTCATTGCCGATCTCGGCGTGGACGACGCCGAGATTGATGCCCTTCTTCTTACTCCAACCGGGGAACAGGTCACCGAAGAAAATCTTGAGACCATGCTGGCCGGGGAGATCCAACAGGTCTCCCGTGGCAGAATCCTCAAAGGCACCGTGGCCGGCCGTGCCGGCGACGAAGTAGTGGTCGATGTCGGTCTCAAGTCCGAGGGGCTTGTTCATAAGAGCGAGTTTGATGACTGGGAAGGCCTCAAGCCAGGCGACATCATCGAAGTGCTGCTCGAGGAGTTTGACGACGGCAGTGGCGTCATCAAGTTGTCCAAGCGCAAGGCCGACCGCATCCGCGGATGGGAGCGTGTCCTCGAAACCAAGAGTGAAGGCGACTTGGTGGAGGGCCGAGGCATGCGGAAGATCAAGGGCGGACTGCTCGTCGACATCGGCGTCCCCGTCTTCCTTCCCGCCTCACAGATCGACATCAGACGTCCCGGCGACGTCGGCGAGTTCATCGGCAAGACCATTCGCGCCGAAATCCTCAAGATCGATGAGGACCGCCGGAACATCGTCATCAGCCGTCGCCGCGTGCTGGAACGCGAACGCGCCGAGGCCAAGGACAAGATCCTCTCCAATCTCGATGAGGGTGGACTCGTCACCGGCGTGGTTACGAATATCGCCGACTTCGGCGCGTTTATCGACCTCGGTGGTATTGATGGTCTGCTTCACATCACAGACATGAGTTGGGGTCGCGTCAGCCACCCCAGCGAAATCTGCAAGCCCGGCGACGAACTCGAGGTCAAGGTGCTCCGCATCGACCGCGAGAAGGAGAAGATTGCGTTGGGCCTGAAGCAGAAGGAACCATCGCCCTGGGACGACATCGAGGAGCGTTTCCCGATCAACAATCGGATCAACGGCAAGGTGGTCAGCCTGGTCAGTTACGGCGCCTTCATCGAACTGATGGAAGGCATCGAGGGACTGGTCCATGTCTCGGAGATGTCCTGGACGCGGCGCATCAATCATCCAAGCGAAGTCGTCTCCGCTGGCGACGAAATTGAAGTGGTGGTGCTCGACATCAACCGCGACAAGCAGGAGATTTCGCTTGGGATCAAGCAAACCGAACTGAACCCGTGGGAACTCGTTGCAGAGCGCTATCCTGCTGGAACCGTAGTCGAGGGCACGGTCCGCAATCTGACCAACTATGGCGCCTTCATCGAGATCGAGCCGGGCATCGATGGCCTGCTTCATGTCTCAGACATGTCGTGGACCGAGAAGATTTCGCACGCCAATGAGAAGTACAAGAAGGGCGATCCCGTCGAGTGCGTGGTCCTGGAAATCGATCAAGAGAAACAGCGGGTCGGCCTCGGCGTCAAGCAACTGGCCGAGGATCCGTGGGTTGCCGCGATTCCAGACGCCTATCACCCCGGCATGGTCGTACATGGCACGGTGACCAAGATCACCAACTTTGGTGTCTTCGTCGAGTTGGAGACCGGCCTTGAGGGCCTGCTCCACATCTCCGAACTCTCGGACGAAAAGGTTGATGATCCGCAGAACATCGTCAAGCCTGGCGAAGCGGTGGATGTCAAGATCCTTCGCGTGGACACCGATGATCGCAAAATCGGCCTCAGTCTCAAGCGAGCCCAGTGGGGCGACGCGGCTCGGACCGAGGATGAAAAGAAGGACGACGCTGCACCTTCCAAGCCAGAGGCCCCCACCCGCGGCGGCATGGATGACCACGGCGCCCTGGGTACTGACAAGATCGAGATGTAGGGACCGCGGCTTCGCCGCGAGGAAGTCGGGAGTCGGTGAGAAGGCCCGACTCGTGCACAGCGGCACTAGCACATCGCCACGAACGTCAGAATTGTCAGGACCACCATTTTTCGGCGTTGAGCGGTCCATTGCATGAGCGTCGCAATCGTCACAGCGCTACCTCCTCTGATCTTCTCTTCATTCAGCGTCGGCCCAAAGACCAACCTCACATACCATGCCCTGAGTCAGGCTCAACGCAAGGCCTTGACTGCAGATGGAGCCCATGCACAATGGCCAGTCGCCTTCAATTCGGGTACTTGGGAGGCGTCTGCGGATTGTGCGGGCTCTTCGCCACCACTGTGTGGGCCTCCACACCGCCCGATCCAAGTGACGCGGTCGATGTCTGGTTGCAGGTGCGAGCGACGATTGATGGTGCTGCGATGGAATCGCTCGATGCCGCCCCCCCGGCCGGCGTCCAACTCATCCTGCGTCATCAAGGTCGGCCGCTGGCAAGCACGTGGGCGGCGCGGGTCGCAGGACACGCCAATCCGCTCGAGCACGCAACAACGGCCCTCCTTGATGAGGCCCGCTCGGATGAACTCCTGGCCCGAATGCCACCCCACTTGATCAACGAAGGACTGCGGAGCACCACATTGGAGGCGGATACGGCCGGCCCATTCGAGCCCATGACTGCGACCTCGCTCGACGCCGTAGCAGACGATCTCAATCCTGCCACCGACGGCGTTGCCCTTCGAGTCGGTATGCATTGGCACATGCGATTCCCATCCGCTTTGCGGATGACTGGAAGCGCCGCCACGCTCAGCACGTTGCATGAACTGGCAGCCGTTGCGGGTTTGAAGCCAGAAACCCTTCGTGAGGCTCGCCGAAACGGCCACGCTGCCCTGTATCGGTTCCAAACCGTTGATCTCGTACAGCAGGCCGGTGAACACATGCCGCGCGTGTTCAGCCGGGGTATGAAAGACCTCACATGGACGTGCGATCGAGCCGACTTGGTGACGCTGCAGGAGCAGATTGTCACACATCTCGGAACACACCTCACCATGCCGACCACCCTGGACGACGATGCCGCCACAGTGCTCGGCAGCACCTACGTGCCGCACTTGGATCGCTGGAAACCCCTCAGTGCCTCCCCACGCGACCGCGCGCTTGCCCGTCTTGCATTCCTTGCCGCAGCCGCAACACCTGGAGTCGACCCGACAATTGCTGAGCAGTCACGACGGTGGGCAACAGACTGTTCCACTCAGGCGGCCGTCACGGACGACGTGGTCGCCGCGCTGCACATGGACTCTATCGCGCACCCCTCGGAGGAACAACTCGCCCGCGTCACCAACCTGCTCGACGATGACACCATACACACCTCCGATCGGGCGATTGCCGCCTGGGCGCTGGCGGGATACCAGCCCGAGCATCCGCGTGTCCGCGCGTTTCTTGACTCGGCCACACTGCTGCCGCCGACCCAACTCTTAGAAATGCTCCCGTGGTTGGGATGGGCCGACATCCGCATGGCGGCCGTCGAGGACGCGACGCCTCGGCTGGCTTCGTTCTGGAACACACTGGGCACCCGGACCGCGGCAAACCTGAGCGACTCCACGACGCCAGCCGCCAACATGCTTCCAATTGCCGCATTCCTCGCTTCCGCCGCCGGAGATCCCGACATCTGGTCCCCCCCCGAACGACCGGCTGCCTTCCACGCCATGTGCCGCTCGATCCGCGTGCTCGCTCATCTCGTGGTTGGTCCCGACGAGGCCCGCTTTTTCCCTGCACCCGACAAGATGCTGGGTGGCGTTCGATTGTCGCCTTGGGACGAGCGAATGCCGATTTGGGCCCAGTCAATGGCCATCATGATGATTCGCTCGGCATTGCAGGTCTTCCCGGATACAGTTCGGGATGAGGAACGCACACCATGAACCGTCTTCAGTGGATCGCCTGCGCGCTGGGAATACTCCAAGGGTCACAGTACGCCTGCGGTGGGGCGACTCCCCAACAGCAGCAACGAGACGGTGAGGCGCTGGCGCGCTTGATCTATACAGACATTGATATCGCCATCGAAGGACAGACGATCGAACAGGTGATCCATTTGGTCGCCGAAAGCAGCGGCGTCTCCATCCACCTGCTGGCCATGACTGATCGTCGCCCCGCTGGAATCGATCCAAACCTGACCATCACGCTCAACGCCTTCAATCGACCGGCCTTGAACCTGTTGCAGGATGCCTTGGCCCAATGCGGAGATACCAGCCCGTGCACATGGCAGGTGCGGCACGGTGCCGTCGAGGTCTCGACGAAGGAGGTGCTCGGCACCGAATCCATGAAAGTCGTCCGTGTGCTTCCCATTGAAGATCAAATCCAGCAGATTCCAAACTACGACAATCCGCCCAACCTCAACCTTGGTGGCGGTGGTGGCGGCGCCGGCGGAGGCGGTGGTGGCGTCGGCGGTGGCGGTGGTGGCGTCGGCGGTGGCGGTGGTGGCGGTGGCGGTGGTGGCGGCGGTAGCGGTGGCGGTGGCGGCGGCGGCGGCGGCGGTGCCTTTCAATTCGAAGATCTTGAGACCCGGCGAGACCGGTTGATCGAAGTCCTGACCCACAACATCGAGCCAACCGCATGGGAGCGCAACGGCGGCACTTGGGCCAGCATGCAACCCTTCCAGCGATCGTTGATTATTCGCGCCCCACGCTGGATCCACCGGCAACTGACGGGCTTTGACTTCAGAGTCCCACGACCATCGGGACGATCCGCACGGACCCTGCGCTTTGAAGGCGATCAAATCAGGGTTGAAGTGCCGCTGAGCGAACGCCTCAGGCGGGAAGCAGCCCCTCACTCGTGACGCAAGGCCTCGATGGGGTCTTGCCGACTCGCGAGGATGGCCGGGTAGATACCGAAGATGATGCCAGTCGCGGCCGCCACGGTGAATGACACCACCACCGACCACGGCGTGATCGATGCCTCGAAGGACACATCGGTATCGATGTGCCGCTGAACGAAGGGTAGCGCAAGTGCCCAAGGAAGAATGCGATCCACTGCGAGCGAAAGCCCGACGCCGAAAAAGATGCCAAGGACACCGCCAGCAGCCGATAGCGTTCCTGTCTCAACAAGAAACTGGGCGATCACGTGCCTGCGAGTGGCGCCCATGGCGCGGCGGATGCCGATTTCTCGAGTCCGCTCGATGACCGACGCCAGCATGATGTTCATGATTCCGATACCGCCGACCAGCAGGCTGATCGCGGCAATGGCCGTGAGCAGCAGATTCATGGCGAAGGTCGTCCGCTCGACATTGGCGAGCAACTCCCACGGAACAATGATCGCCACATCGCCGCGATCAGCGTGCCCTGCATTGATGACGCGACGAACCCGCTCAGACATGGGTAAGACACGATCGGCCTCGGGCGCTTCGATGAAGATCTCTGAAAACCGTGTCTCCTCCCCTGAGAACGACCCGCTGACGCGACGGTACACGGTGTCGCTGAATTCGATCCGACCGGTCGAGAGCGGAATGTGCACGTCGAGATTCAGGTCGCGACCCACCAGCGCCACGCCCGCCCCTCCCGCCAGGCCGACCGAGTCAAGAACCCCCACGACTTGGAAGATGCGGTCATCGATTCGGATCGACTCGCCCAGTGGATTGTCCAGCGGGAAGAACTGGTCCGCCACGGCCGAACCGATGACAGCGACACGACTGTACCCGTCTTGATCCTCGGGCACCAGATACCGACCGCCGGGGGCAACCTGAATGTTGAGTACATCCAGCAGTTCCGGCGTCGTGCCAAAAACCTGACTGGTCGTACGCCGTGATCCACGGGAAATCTCCGAGCCGAATGCCTTCAGCGGAACCATGCGATGTGCATCGCGGACCGCCTGTTCAAGGCGATTCCAATCGGAGTCCTCCAATCCAAACCGGGCCACGAAACTGCGTCGCTCGGTACCGACCGATGAGGACTCCGGAGGACGCTGAGAACGCACGATGATGTTCCGCGCCCCCAAGGCCTGAATGTCCCTGATCGCGGCCCGCTTGTTTCCCTCACCGATGGCCACCATCAAAATGACGGCGGCGACACCCAGAATGATGCCGAGACTGGTCAGCACCGATCGAAGCATGTGCAACCGAAGATTCGAGAGACCCAAACGAATTGTTTCGAGCAGAAATGCCATGTCATCGAGGGCCGCGATCGCACTGCGTGTCGCGACGATGCAGGCATGGTACGCTCGTCGCGTGGGTTCGCCGCCGGTAATTGCAGCTGTTGAAGAAGGTACTGCCTCCCGCGGGTGGATCTTTCGCTGCGACATGGGTGGAGCCGGCGAGACCCGGGTGCGGCTGGACTGGGCCGACTATGGCCACTGGTGTCCAAGCGGCGACATTGGCCCCTCACACATTGCCGAGGCGGTCATTCGAACCATGCTTGAACACGGGGTAACCGTCCCAGCAGAGTTTGACGCCGCCCGGGTCCGTCATCTGGTCCCGGACGCCGACGAGCGAATCTCGGCCCTGATTCGCCGCTGATGACGGGCACCAGTCGAGGCTCGCTGCCTGTTACGATTTCCGCACATGTCTCGCGGCATCAGTCTCGCCAACAAGTGTCTGATTCTCTTCGGCTGCGCCATCGTGATCATCCTTGTCGGTGCGCTCCTCGTGCCATGGGTTGGCGTCCGGAGCTTGGTCCACGAGAATCAGATTGAAATCGCCGGGCAGGTTTCTGAAGCATGGCTTGCTGGAAAAATAAAACTCGGAGGCCTGCACCAACTCCGGCGCACCGAGTTGGAGGTCGCTGGACCGGGCGGCGGCATGCACGTGTCGTGGGTGCCTGTGGATGACATCGATTACAAGTCAGATCCTGACGCCTTCTCGAGTCAGGCATTGCAGACTTTCACGACTGACCCGGAGGAGCCTTGGTACACCTCGACCCGCATGGAGAATGATCACGAACTCATTCTCTTCGCCAAACCTGTGACCGCCTCAAGACTTCGAACGCTCGGCAATCCACAACTCTCGGACTTCAGCGCCGGCGTCTCGGCACCAACGGTCACTGATCCCATTCGAGGCCTTCTGATCGTGTCTCGCAGCACGCGATTTGGAGAGAGCCAACTCGACCGCAGCAGGGCCGTCATTGTGCTGACCGGACTCGCCGCAGGCGTTCTGGCCGTACTGGTGTTCTGGTTCATCCTGTTCAGATTGATCTTCTCGCCCGTCAGGCGACTTCGCCGCATCGTGGATCGCATCGGCGAGGGGCAGATCGATGCCAGAGCCGACATTCACACCGGCGACGAGTTCGAAGAACTGTCCGCCGGGTTGAATCACATGCTCGACAGCCTTGGCGAAGCCCGCGCCAGCCTCGAGCAGATGAATGAGAATCTTGATCTCAAGGTGTCCGAGTTGGCCGAGGCCAACATCGGGCTCTGGGAGTCGTCGCGCTTCAAGAGTGAGTTTCTCGCCAACGTCAGCCATGAACTTCGCACACCATTGAATTCCATCATTGGCTTTGCGGATCTCCTTCGCGAGGAATTGTCCGCGATTGAAAGTCCACAAGAGAAGCACCTGCGCTTCCTCACCAACATTACGACGAGCGGTCGATCGCTGCTGGAGATGATCAATGAACTGCTGAACATGGCCAAGATCGAAACCGGACGGATGGAACTCGCCATCGAGCCAGCCAGCATCACCGATTTGATTGAGGGCATCGTCGGCATCATGTCGCCACAAGCCAAGTACAAGTCAATCGAGGTCATCCCGATCTTCGAGGCATCGCTGCCGACCATCGAAACTGACCCCGGCAAGGTGCAGCAGGTGTTGTACAACCTGCTCTCCAACGCCATCAAGTTCACTCCTGAGGGGGGCACGGTGCACGTGTCGGCGGATCGCGTCATTGAGCACACCGACACGACAGGCGTAGCACTCACCGTTTCCGACACGGGCCCTGGCATTCCCGATGACATGCGTGATCTCATCTTCGAGAAGTTCAGGCAGATCGATGCGAGCCATACCCGTGAACACTCTGGAACAGGATTGGGCCTGGCCATCTGCCGCGAACTGGCGGAGATGCTGCAGGCTGAATTGAATCTGATATCCAAGGAGGGGCAGGGCGCCGCGTTCCGACTCACGCTTCCGGTCGCCTATCGACCACCCAAGCCGCGATCACTCATGGGCGATTTGTAGGCTTGCTCCAGTCCCAGTCCTTGGCCTTGTGCAACACGCCGGCTGACTGCTTGACACACCGCCGGCAGATGATGGCCACGGCGCGCGTGCCAGACCAATCAGGCTCGTCCCGCTTCTCCAAGCACATGGTGCACTTCCCCGCCGAAGATCCTTCCCGAAGATGCGCCGTCGTCTCATAGGCCTCGCTCAAGCAGTCACCACAGATCAAACTTCCCTGATGCCCCTCGACGCAGGGCGTGTCCTGGGCCCAAGCGGCCACTCCACAGAAGTCGCACAGTACGTCTTCAATCTGCACGTTATTCGGATCGGTTCCTTCACGATGCACTGGTGTGATCCTCCTGAATTGCTGTGCGGGTCAACGTCATCGCGTGAAAGGGCCGGCCTTCACGTTGGTACTTACGCTCAAAATTTGTCCCGACAACTTCACCGAGGCCCGCCGAACTGGGTGGATTGAAAGGGTGCTCATCGAAGAGGCGGGCATGCCGCTTCGCGTGATCACAGTACCACGCCCAGAGATCATCGTGATCTGTCACAAGATGGATGCACCCGTCAGGTTTGAGAATGCGATGCATGGATTCCATGGTGTCGTTCTGTACGAAACGCCGCTTGTGATGTCGTTTCTTGGGCCACGGATCTGTGAAGTACAGATGCAACACATTTACAATACCGGTAGCACACTTGAATCGCACGAATTCACTTCCGTCATCATGCAAGAGCAGGACATTGGCACGTTGGTTCCGACGCGCCCGATCCGCTGCATATCGATAGAACTCGCGCGACCACTCGATACCGAGAAAGTTCGTGCCTGTCTGCGTCGCTGCCTGCTGCATCAAGAACGTTCCTTTGCCCGATCCGATCTCCAGTTCCAGCGGAACATCCGAACGCTCAAACAGTGATCGCGGATCGAGCGACGACCCCGTCCACGCTGGCAGATCGTCCGATTCAATGCCGTGGCCACTCGTATCGAGTTGGCGGCCATGTGAGAGGCCAAAGCTCATGGTGCGGGCACAATGCTCGGAGACGGTGTGCTGCTCCGAATCAAATGAGGCTTGAGCCACTCAAGAATTGCCCGCAGCACCGACGGGGCGATCGTGGTGCGAATTCGGGCTGGAGCGGCCCCCCCTCGCTGCCCCACCGGCTGAAGCCGGTGATTGAGCCCTGTGAGCAGCATCGGCTCGATGCTCACGCCACGCGGCCGAGCCGCGTCGACCAACGCAGTGAGATTGGCGGCGGCGTCAACGGTTGGATCCTGATCGCCCTGAATCGCTAGCGTCGGGACGCCACGAATGCGTGGCATGGTCATGCGAGGGTCGAAGGAGAGCCAGTATTGCCAGGTTGGATCCATCGCCTGATCGACCGCTGCCTTCACATCTCGATCCGGCGGCGATCCGGCGATGCCAAGGGCGGCGCGCTGCGCGCCGAGCCAGGCCTTCGCAGACGCGCTCAGCGCATCGGCATGGACATTCTTGATGGCTAGGTCGAGATAGGCATCGTGGGCAGAGATCACGCCGGGAAGCAAGCCCACTTCGATGCCAGACTGCTCCAGCAATGCCCGAAGACGCATGGATTCGATGATCCGACCGGGCAATCCGGGAGCCGACAAGAGCACCAGCGCTGTCACGCCCTCATCGAATGCGGCAACATGCCTCGCCGCGATCGACCCGCCCTCACCCAATCCGATCAGCGCCACGAGGCGGTGGTCGATCTCGGGCGACACTGCCACCCACTCCATCCAACGACGAAGTGCGCGGCGACGGGACACGAAGTCCGCGCCATCAAGGTCGAGGCGAAGCGTGGCAACGCCCGCCTCGGTCAACGCCTTAGTGAGCACCAACAACGATGGATGCTCGGCGATCGTGCTGTTTCGATCGGTTCCCGCCTCCCCCACCAGCACGGCCAGTGGAAACGGAGGCCGGCCGAGCGGCGTGGCGAGCACTCCACTGAGGCTTGGCGCTTCGGCCGACTCGATCTGCACCTCGTATTCATGCCACGGGTAGGGTGGTGCAGGAACCTGCGGCCTTGGCGTGGGGGTCGCGCGACCCCGCTCCAACTCCACCACGCGCACACGCTGACCGCGGCCCCACAGCCCGGTCACCGTGGGTTCGCCAGGCTGCATGGTGAGGGATACCGGATCGCCCTTGCCAGGAGACGGGAGTGTCAACATCAACACGCCGTCCGTTCCCTGCACGTCAACGGGATAGCCAAGCACACCGGACTCCGGGAAGTCGACTTCAGCCAGCCAGTCATCGCCTCGCCGATGTAGATACACCGTCAGTGGCACCAACTCATCCACGCTGACCGGAATGTCCACGCCATAGACGATATGATCTGGCATCGCCCGCACCATGGGATGTCGATCGAGATGAAAGACGCCTGCAGTCTCGATGGTGTCCCCGCTGACAATTCCAGACAGCGATTGCCCATCCTCAGACCGCTTGCCGCGAAATTGAAACCGTTCATGTCCGACCATTGGCTCAAACCGCACCACGTCGCCCTTGACCGTGAGGCTCGGCAGCGGTTGTGACTGCATGCCGCCAGCGAGGCTGACCGCCGTCCCGGCAAATCGCCCTTCGCCGGCTGGTTCAATTGACACCACCAAGTCTCTTGCGCCGCCCCCTGGCAGCGTCCACGCCCCCGTCCACCGGCCCGCCAGATCACCCCCCTGGAACACACTGCCCAGCAGTGTCGAGCCCAGCAACACCACGGCGGCGAGCCAACTCATGTCTCTTTGTCGCGGGAGTAATTGATCTCCGGCGCATCGGACCACAATTCATCGAGGTCGTAATACGCCCGTCGAGACGGTTCAAACAGATGCATGACGATGTCTATGAAGTCCACAATGACCCACGTTGAAGCCGGATCGGAATTGGTTCGGAATCGCTTCCGGCCAAACGCCTCCCCAAGGTCTTCCAACTCAGCACCGACCGATCGCACCTGTCGATCACTGGTGCCCGAGGCCACCAGCACATAGTCACAGACCTGGCTCCGACCACGCACATCGAACAGTCGGACATCGGTGCAGTGTCGATCGACCGCCGTGCGGGCCGCCTCGATGGCCAGTGCAATCGGGTCCTGCTGTCCGGAAGGCGCACAGGCCCCGGAACCAAGTTCCGAAGCCTGCGACGACATACTGTTCGAATCGCTCATGAAGAACTCAACCGAGCCCGAATGCCGCTTGCACGGTCGGTCCGAAGTGGACCACCAAGCCGGCAAAGACAACGGACACGATGGCAATGAGCTTGATCAGGATATTGAGAGACGGGCCGGATGTGTCTTTGAATGGATCTCCGACCGTGTCCCCCGTGACCGATGCCTTGTGTGCGTCGGAACCCTTGCCACCGTGGTGGCCAGCCTCGATGTACTTCTTGGCGTTGTCCCAGGCGCCGCCCGCATTGGCCATATAGATGGCCAGTGCGAATCCGCTGGTCAGGCCGCCCACGAGCAGTCCCATGACACCACCGACGCCGAGGATCAGGCCGACGATGATCGGCGTAAGGATAGCCATGATCGCCGGGATGACCATTTCACGCTGAGCACCAGCGGTTGAAATCGAGACGCACTCTTGATAGTCAGGATAGTCCTTTCCATTGACGATGACCTGCTTCGGCCATTTCATTGGATCGGCCACATCCTCTTCGGTCATGCCGTCCTTCTTGAACTGATTTCGCATCAGCCCGAATTGACGGCGACACTCATTCATCATCTGATAGGCGGCACGGCCGACGGCGTTCATTGTCATCGCGCAGAACACGAAGGCAAGCATGACGCCCAGAAACAACCCGCCGAGCACGCGAGGATTCATGATCGAGATGTCATAGAAGGCAGCCATGTGCTTGAGCGTGGCCTTGTCGGCAGGTACCAGATCGAACTTGACGCCACTTGCGGTCACGTCGTACTCGCCGGCCACACTGTCCCAGTGTCCCGTCGCCGTCACGGTTTCTCCGTCAGCAAAGAGGTTTTTGACGCCTTCGGCAACATCGCTCGATGCCAACAACAAGGCGCCGCCAGCGGCAACATGGTCGCCATCCTCAGCCACCATCTTGAACTCACCGTGCCCGTTGTAATTCAGATACAGCGTGTGCTCACCCGACGCGTTGTATGAGCCAGCCATGCTTGGATGTGCGAAAGACTCTGCTTCCTGCACATGAGAAGCAATTGTGGCGGGGTCATCCACCGTCAGCTTGTCAACCATCGAACTCTTCACCACGATGGCGTATGCCGCCAGCAAGGCCATGGCGGTGAGCGCGGCCGAACCGATCGCAAACCCCTTGCCAGTCGCCGCGGTCGTATTGCCAAGTGAGTCGAGCATGTCGGTACGCTCGCGCACGAACGCGGGCTGCCCGGTCATCTCGGCGTTGCCACCGGCATTATCTGCAATCGGCCCGTAGGCGTCGGTTGCGAGGGTGATGCCCAGCGTGCTGAGCATGCCGACAGCGGCAATGCCGACGCCATACAAGCCCAGCAGGAAGTTGGAGTTTCCACCGCAGAATCCGAACGCCAGCAGGATGGCAACAACGATGACCATGAGCGGCGCCCAGGTCGACTTCATGCCTTCGGCAATGCCGGAAATGATGACGGTGGCGTGCCCTGTCTGCGTCTGCTCGGCTATTCGTTGGGTTGGAGGATGCTCGTAGGACGTGTAGTACTCGGTGGCGAACGCAATGACGAGGCCAGCCGCCAGGCCGGTCACAATCGCAAGCGAGGGTTGCCACCATGCAAACGTGTCATTGGTGCCGAAGAGCAGATAGAAAAGAACGCCAGCCCCAATGGTCACAAGGGCGGAGGCAAACCAGACGCCCATGTGCAGACCCTTCAGCAGCTGGCTGAAAGAGGCACCTTCTTTGGCACGCACAACAAATACGCCGAGCAATGAACACACGATACCGATGCCAGCCAATGCCATCGGCGCCGCCGCCAACTTCATGGCCCACTCACTGCCAAGGCCGCCGGCAAAGGCCGCCGTCGCGCCAATCGCCATCGAGGCGAGTATTGAACCGTAATACGATTCGTAGAGGTCTGCGCCCATGCCGGCCACATCGCCAACGTTGTCGCCGACGTTGTCGGCAATAGCCGCAGGGTTTCGGGGATCGTCTTCGGGGATGCCAGCCTCGATCTTGCCGACCAGGTCAGCACCGACGTCTGCGGCCTTGGTGTAGATGCCACCACCGACGCGGGCAAACAGTGCCTGTGTCGAGGCGCCCATGCCGTAGGTCAGCATGATGGCAGTCGTCAACTCGAGCGACTGCTCAGGGAAGACTGAGTTCCAGATCAGGAACCAGGCGCTTACGTCCAGCAGGGCAAAGCCGACCACCACGAGCCCCATGACGGCACCGCTGCGGAAGGCAACGGTCAGGCCATCGTTGAGCGACTGTTTGGCCGCAAATGTCGTTCGCGCCGACGCGTTGGTCGCCATCTTCATGCCGAACCAGCCGCAGAGTCCTGAGAAGATGCCGGCAATCGGCACGCCGATGGCAGTCGCCTTGGGTTGAATGCCGAGGAATCCGAGCGCCACAAGGACGCCAATGAGAATCACAAAGACAATTGCAACCACCTTGTATTGCCGCTTGAGGTAGGCCATCGCGCCTTGGCGCACCGCTTCGGCGATTCGGATCATCTCCGGCTCACCCTCACTCTTGCTCATGACATTGCGGCTGAATATGAAGGCTGCCAGCAGGGCCAGCACCGCGCCGATTGGCGCAATGAACCAGACCCAGGCATGTTCGACAATGGCCTGCACACCCTCAACTTCAACGGTGGAGATCAGCAACGTACTCACGGATAACACTCCTCAAACATCGCAGTGGGAATGGCTCGGGCGAGCAAAGACCAACCGCTCATCGAATTCTGGTTGACGTATTTTGTTCTTGAAGACGCGGTTCCGATGGAACCGCAGCAAATCGGCATCATGATTGGAAACTCAGCGACCGCGACCGCCACCACCGCCACCACTGCCACCACTGCTGCTGCTGCCGCCGCTTCGCGGGCCGCCGCGACCACCAGTCGGACGAGGTTGGGGTTGAGGGTCATTCATGCGAGCCACGCGGGCGATCGCCTTCCGCATAGCGCGGCGACGTCGCTCGGACGGCTTCTCGAAGTACTGCTTTCGTTTGACGTCCTTGGTCAGTCCCTCTTTTTCACAGAGTTTCTTGAACCGGCGAAGCATCTGGTTGACGGACTCGCCGTGTCTGGATTTGATCCGAATAGCCATACTGTGGGGACGCTCCTCTGGGGACAATTGAGCCGCGTATTAGAGCCGAATTCACCTCTTCTGGCAAGGCAGCCAGTCGTGTACCGTGCGATTCATGCGAGTTGTGGTTGACACTTGGAACGTGCTGCATGTGCAGGGAATCCTTCCCCCAGGGCTGTCGGGGCTTGGTTTGGCAGGTCTGGGCCGGCTCATGCTGGCCACCAGATGGGGGCAGGCCCACATCACGCTGGCATGCGATGGCCAGACCCAAGACCGCCCAGCCGGGGTCCCAGCCGCGATCCACGTCATATGGTCCGGGGCTGGCCGCGAGGCGGACGACGTCATCGAGGGCCTCATCGAACGCACCTCCGCCCCTGGTCGAATGGTCATCGTGTCCTCCGACAATCGCCTTCGCAGAGCTGCCAAGCGACGGCGCTGCAAGCACTTGGGATCTGAGCAATTCCTCCGCACAATCCTCGATGACCTCGCAGCAGGCCCCGCCGCAGACCCAATCGCGGACACCCACCCATCCGATCAGGATGCCACCTGGGAAGATCAATTCGGCCTGACCGCGGGCGAATTTGAGTCCATCGAAGCCGAAGCAGCCGCCGAAGAGTTTGAGGATCTGATTCCCAGCCCCCCCTCGAGCCAACCACCGCCAGCCGCCGATCCGCCATGGCAGGCAAGGAGCCCCGCAGACCCACCCCCAATCGCCTTTCCCCCGTCGCTCATCGAGCAAGCCATGCGGATTGCGCGAGGCGACTGACTCGTGCCTGTTACGGCCAGAGGCGATGGGTCGTCCAGGTGCCGGCCGCTGACGTCGGCGTATAGACGATGCGATCGTGGAGCCGATCGTCGCCCTGCTGCCAGAGTTCCACTCGCTCGAGCGACACTCGCAGACCAGTCCAATGCGGCGGGCGAGGGACGTCGGAGCCCTGCGGGAACTTCGTGGCGAAGTCGATGACACGTTCGGCGAGTTCGGTGCGGGTGCCAAGCGGCGCGGATTGATCGCTCGCGGCGGCACCAATCCTGCTCGCCCAGGGACGAGATGCAAAGTAGGCATCTGCTTCCGCTTCCGAGACCGTGGTGACGGATCCTTCAATTCGGATCTGCCGACCCAGCACATCCCAGTGCAGCAGAAGGGCTGCCTTGGGGTTCGCCGCAATCTGCTCGCCCTTTCGGCTCTGCAGATTGGTGTAGATGACGGCTCCACTGACATCGAGACCTTTGAGAAGCATCATCCGCGCCGATGGTTGGCCATCGTTTCCGACCGTGGCCAACACCACGGCAGCGGGGTTGGGGCGACCCGCATAGGTGGCGGCATCGTCAAGCCACTGCTGTGTCGCCTGGACAGGGCACTCCGGCAAGTTGTCCATATCGGCCAGTCCAAAGTCATCTGGCAGATTCATGCGTCCGGATGGCCTGGGGCGCCAGGGAGGTCAAAGGTCGCTTCAGACTGAGCGGCGCGGAAGACAAGTAGTCTGGCTCGAACACCTTCGTCCGACAAGGCCAGAATCGAAGCAGCCAGAAGCGCCGCGTTGACCGCCCCAGCAGAGCCGACAGCAAGTGTACCGACCGGTATGCCGCGGGGCATCTGGACCATCGAGAGCAGCGAGTCGAGCCCTTCGGTTGACCATGCCTTCATGGGGCAGCCAAGAACAGGGAGGTGGGTCATTGCGGCGGCGACGCCTGCCAGATGGGCGGCGCCACCGGCGGCGCAGATCAGCACCTTGAGGCCACGCTGCTCAGCGGTCCGGCAATACTCCTCGAGCCGTGCTGGCGCGCGATGAGCGGAGATGACATTGCACTCATGGGGAATGCCCAGGCCGGTGAGCGTGGCCGATGTCTTTTCCATCGTGGGCCAGTCAGACTTGCTTCCCATGACGACTCCGACTTGGGCGTTTTGTGTTGTTATGTATGGAGGCATGTCTTGGGAGTTTGGGGTTGGAGGGCTGGAGGAGCGAAGCGGAGCAGGAGACCGGGCCGAATGTGTTGGCTCACCAACAACTGGGGATCCAAGATTTGAACTTGGACTAACTGATTCAGAGTCAGTCGTGCTACCGTTACACTAATCCCCATTGGATCAGATTTGGAATCATAGCAAACGCCCCGCAACCGGATTCGGCTGCGGGGCGCGTGTATCTGCTGTATCTACAGGCGAATTGGAATCAGGCACCGCCGGCGGGGGCCGTCGTCGCGAGCGGTTTGGCCGGTGGCTGGAAGGCCGCCTTGAGCTCATTGATCATCACATACCAGTCCTTCATATTGGTCTGGATACGGACTTGATCCCACGTCGTGCCCTCGGTGGAGCCAACCATGGTCAGGAGCACGGGATTGCCAGCAGGCGCACTTGGCGGAAGCATGGCGCCCATCGGACCAAGCATGGTCCGGGCCACACCAAGACCTCCGTCAATGGCCTGACGAACGTCAATCGCCATGGCCCACGTCGGGGGTGCCAGTGTGTCGGCCAGCAGGTCGGACAGGGCATTGTCAGCGCCACCGGACTTCACCAACTTGCGGGCGGCAGTAATCTTGGCATTTCCCATCACGGCCAGGATGTGGTCGCCCTCGACCAGATACCGAATTGGTATGCCATCGGCACCCGTGAACCCCTCAAGCATGCCCTGCATCATGTCCATCGGGTTGGGCTGACCCTCAGCAACGGGCGGCATCATGCCGTCCATTCCGAATGCGGCCATCATCTTCTTGGCGTCGAGGCTGACCTGATATCCAACGCCCTTGCCACGCAAAATCTGAAGGGGCTTTGCATTGATGCCGATGTCGGCGGCCAGCAACGCAGACCACCCCTTCTTGATCGAATCCAGAGCGGCGTCAGGCTGATCGGTGTCCATGACCTGTACCAGATCAAAGCCGGTCTCGCCAAACGAGAATCCAAAGCACACACCGGACTTCATGGTCGCCATGCACGACTTCCAGATCGGAAACACTGCCTCCATCTTCAGGCGTGTGGCCGGTGGCATCGCTTCCAAGTCGGACATCGACATGTCAACCATCATCGTGATGACGTCACGGTTCAAGACGGCGGAAATCGGCATGTCGCTGGGTACGAGCCTCGCCAATCGAGCCAATCCGGGCGTGGACTTTGAAACCAACGCCAGATCCGTCGGCACGATACGCATCAGCACATCTAGATCGGCGCCGTTGAGGTCTATGCCGATATCCCATGCCCTAATCATCTCCATGAACATCTTGAACTTGGCCACATTGGCGGCCTGCGCACGCTCCACCGCCGCCATCTGATCTGCGGGCAAGGCGCCAGCGGGCATGGGCTGCTGCATCATCGCGAGCATTCCGTCGATCTGCTCTTTGAACTCGTTGAGGGCCTTGGCCTGATCGAAACTGGCCGAAATCGTGGCGTCCAACATGCCGTCCCCGAGCGTGCTCGGTGCAGTTGGGAGCGTATAGGGACGACTGGCCAGCGATACCCAATTGGAGCCAGGAAGCCGGATGAGCGACATGCTCGGCTGCGAGGACACCAGTCCCTCGGCATCGGCGACCTCGAAGATCATGCCCGTCAAGGGCTGGCCGGTCTTGGGATCGGCGGGGCCCATGAACATCGCTGCGGCGCCGTCCACTTTGACGCCACCGCTGCCCATGCCACCACCCTCTTTGCGGACCATCATGTTGATCATGGTGGCAGGGCCACCCATGGCCACCATCATGGCCATCTGCGGCTCTACGGCAGTGACCGTACCCACCATGGCCTGCTGCATGTCCTGCAGCGAGTCGGTGTAGCCAAGCAGAAAGCAATCAGCGGGCACCAATCGATTGATTTCCGCCGGAACCACGGCCTTCCCAAAGGGAGCCGCTGCGACGATCGCAGCCAGACTCGTCGCGACTGCAACGCCGATTCCTCGGCTCAACATACTTCTCATCTCATGCACTCCAATTCCCTGCTTTCACAAATGCTGCCACAGCACACGCGTGGCAAGCGGAGAATCATAAGCCACAAGGCATTGGGATGCAGCGGCCTACTGCTCAGTGACGTTCGCTGCCACCGAGCTGCACGATCCGCTGTCCCGGCACACAATCCACTGTCGCAGCACCACTTGCTGGAAGAAAGCGGCCGGTCAGGTTTGCTGCGATTGGGGGCATTCGATCTCCACCATTCTCCCGCAAATCGAGAGCAAAGGCGTACCCGGGCAGGTCGAAAAGCGTCGGCCCGGCCCCCGCTGCCGATGCTGCTTCGTTGATCCGCCACACCCGCCACGGACGCTCTACGGTGTCACCAAGCGGCTCGAGCTCGAATTCAAATCTGCCATCGACAAAGACTGGATCCCCCGCTCGGCCCTCGAAGAGCATCGCTGTCACATCTAGAAGATCCGGGTACCCGTCGGCATCCGCATCGCGGGGATTCGCACTGACCATGATGACAAGCCGATCGGCCCGATCCGCCCACCGCAACGGCACAGTTTTCGGTTTGGGACGAGAACTGGGCCTGGGCTTGGGCGGCGGTGCCGGTGTTGGCCCCATCAGTGACTCACAGCCGCCGATGCACATCACCGCAATCATCGCGACCAGGACCCGAATCGTCACGGTGCTTCCGATTCCTCGGCGGCCTCGGGCGCGATCTCCTCTTCAAGATTCCGGAGTTGCAACTTGTAGCCGTCCTTGTGGAAGAGGCCCATGTCCTCGATTTCACCCTGTCGGATTCGCTCAAGCAACTCTGGAGGAAGCGTGACGCGGTCGATCTGCTGATCGGTGATTCCCGTAATGCGATCAAAGGCGGTGGGACTGGTAATGACGTGCGGCGTCAGAACGATCACCAACTCGGTCCGAACCAACTCCTCAAACTCACTCTTGAAGAGCAGCCCGAGAATCGGAATATCGCCAAGCAACGGCACCTTGTTTTCCTTGTATTCGTAAGCCTCGTTGATGAGTCCGCCAATGACAACGGTCTGCCCGTCTCGCACGGTCACAGTCGTATCGGCGGTCCGCTGAATAATCCGTGGTGTCGTGATACCGAACGCAGGGCTATCCGTTTCCTTCGCGAGTTTCGAAAGAGTCGGTTGCACAACCATGCGAACGTATCCATCTGGGTTGATGGACGGCTTGACAGTCAGAAGGACGCCAACCTCCTTCTCCTCAAGCGGCACGCTCGTCAAACCAGTATCGTACGTTTGCGCTCCGACCGGGACGTAGATTATCTCGCCAACGTTGATGTTGGCCGTCTCGTTGTTGGCAGCCATGATGGACGGATTGCTCAGAATGTGAAGCCGCCCTTGATTCTCAAGCGCCTTGAGTACGATGCTGAAGTCGGAGATGCCAAGCGTCATCGCCGGAAGACCGGTAGCAAGACCCGGGGCGGCCAGCGTCATGTTGAATGCGAAGGAACCGCCGCCCGATGTGTCCATCTGAACTCCCCAGTCGACACCTCCGTCGAGCGTCACTTCCGCAAGCAGTACCTGAATGAGTACTTGCGGTGGGTCCACATCGAGTTCCTGAATCACGTCCTTGATGCGATCCATGTAGCGGGGGCTGGCGCTAACAAGAACCGAGTTCGACTTGTCGTCCCCTCGAATCGTAATCTCTCGCTCGAGTAGACGGGCAGCAGAACCGAGTTGCTGCATACCGATCGTCTCGATGAGTTTCTGCTGCTCAGTCTCGACGAAGTCACCGAGCACGTCGGCTACATCGCTCGCAGTGGAATTGCGAAGTTGATACAGGAAAGTCTCCCGCTCGTTTGCGTCAAGCGCGTCGAGTTCGTCGATGACCGATTGCACGAGATCCAGATAGGCCGGCGTTCCGGAAACGATCAAACTGTTGGTTCGGCTATCGACTGTAATCGCGAGTTGCTGCCGCGGATCTGGAACTGCCGTCAACTCGGTCCCGGCGAAGTCGACCGATTCTTCGATCATGCCTCCCCCCAGATCGGTGACTTCCATTGTTTCACGGGGCTTCAAGATCAGGAGGTCCTCACCCTCGTCGAGGCGGAACAAGTCCTTGAGCAAGGCGGCCATCGCCGAAGCGTCAGCATTTTCAAGCTTGAAGATCCGCACATTCTTTGAGCCCACCGATGACTCGTCGAGGTCTCGGATCATGTCGATCAACAGGCCCATTGAGTCACTCGGCGCCTTGACAATGATGGTGTTCGTTCGGACATCGGGCGTCAGATTGATCGATTCCCGCAGCGCGGTGCTGACCTCCATCTCGCTTCCGTCCGCCCCCCCCTCGGCCTGCCGCACATACCGCAGCACCGTCGCGCGATCATTTGGGCGGCGGCCACCAAGGCTGCGACCAGAAAGCACATCCTCAATGAGTCGCACCGTCTCGAACGCATTAGCGCTGGTCAGCGGAACATGCTGAATCTCAACCACAGACGATGGGGAGGTCCCGTCCAGCCGACCGACCAGCGAGCGGATCTCGGCAATGTCGTGACTCGAGGCGCTCACGAGAACGGCGTTGAGCCGCTCATCGGCGGTGACGCGGATGGACCCGTTGCCTCGCAGACGATTGGCCTCCTTGACATACAGGTCGTCGAGCATCTCGACCATGGCCCGCGCGTTGGTTACCTGCAATGAAATCACTTCAAGCTCGCGTCCTGTCCCGCGAGCCTCTTCGGCCTCCTGAAGCACCGCGAGCAGTCCTTCGATGACCTCAAGATTCTCGCGGCTCGCTGCGACGATCAGGCTGTTCGTTCCGCCGTCTGGCTGAATCGACACGCGATCTGTCGGCGTCGCGGACTCACCGAGGCTGCGCTGCCGCTCCCGCATGAGTTGCTGCAGGCGTGGGGCGAGCCGCTCGGCTTGGGCGGTTCCATTGACCGGAAGCAGATGCAGCCCGATGGCTGGATCGGTCGGCGCATCGGCCAACTTGGCGACGAGGTCTCGAATCGCCTCAAGATCATCGGGCCCGGCAGATACCAGCAGGCTGTTGCTGCGTGTGTCAACGAGCACAAGCGGAATCCGGGCGGACCTGACGTTGGCCGGCACATCCGAATACCGCCGCTGCATGACGGCGTTGATTGTCTGCGCCACGCGGGCGGCGTTGGTTCGATCAGCGGGGATGACTTCGATCAGGCCACGTTGCACGAGTTCGGACCCGTCGAGTTCGGCGACGAGTCGCTCCACGACTTCAAAGGTATCCTGCCCCGCCGCCACGATGAGCGAATTGGTCCGCTCGTCGGTCATGACCGTGACCCGCTGAAGGTCGGCCGTCTCGGGCTCGACGCTCCGCAGTCGATCCAGTCTTGCATCCATCATTCGCTGCACGATCGCGGCCATGCGGGATGCCGTTGCATGCTCAAGCGGCAGGAGGTTGATTTCCTGGAAGTTGGCCGAAAGCGGCGCATCGAGCGATCGCAGAATTTCCTTGAGCATCATGAAACTGCGGCTGCTTGTTGTAACGATGATGGTGTTCGTCCGCTCATCAGCCTGCACCGACACCCGATCCTCACGATCCAATACGCCCGAGGACACCTGCTGGTCGAACAAGCGTGTGACGGTGTTCGCCACGTGCGCAGCCGAGGCATGCTCCAACGGGAAGAACCGGACGGTTGCGGCCGGTGATGCCTCTTCGACATCAAGTACACGCACCATTTCGACGGCCAGATCGAGATTCTCCTGCATTCCGATGATGAGCAGCGCATTGAGGGTTTCGTGCGGCACGATTGTCAACTCGTGCATTGGTCGGAAGACATCGGACTCGACGACGTGCTTGCCGTCGGCAGCGATCATCCGCAGACGACCAGCCTGTTTCTGCATCGACGCGGCCCCGGGAAAATCATCGGCGCCCTCGATGAGGACGCGCTGCAGCAGGGCAGCGAGTTCTTCCGCATCGGCCCACTCCAGCAGAACCAGTTGTGTGTCCAGCCAGCCGCTGGCCACCTGCGAGTCCAAGCGGTCAACCAAGACTTCAACCGTCGCCACCGCGTCATCGGTCCCGGCGACGATGACCGTATTGGTCCGCGCATCCACCGTCATCGCAACATCGCCGAGCAGGGCCCGACCGATGATGCCCGCGGGCACGCCCTGAATACCGGATCCCGGCCGGACACCAAGACGCTTGCCCTGCGAAAAGAGGTCCTGGACGATCCGAGAGAACTCATCGGCCGCCATGTTGTCCAGCGGGATGATTCGAACCGTGACCGCATCGGTCAACGGCAACTCATCGAGCATTGCGACGATTGCCACGATGGCCGCCACATTGGACGGGGTCGAACTGATGAGAATTGCATTCTGTGATTCGTGCGCGATGATACGGATCGGCTCCGTCAGATCCAGACTGATATCTGGGTCGTGCACGCCGTCGCCGATCATCGACAACCGTCGCACCTGCTCCTGAACCGCCCTGGCCAGCGGTGAGTCGTTCTGCTGATTGGCGGGATCCAGAATCTCACTCAGGACTCGCGCCACAGCACTCGCCTCGGCATTGCGCAGATCGACCATCTGCATCCTCGCCTCGGACTCGTCGGGCTCGACGTCGATCGACTGGAAGATGGATCGAATCGTGTCACGGTCGCTCGGGCTCGCGAGCACCATGACGGCGTTGCGTCCTTCGAGTGGCGTGATCGTCATCGGCTCGGAAAGCACGCGAGACATCGTGCCATCCTTCGACTTCTTGTCGAGTCTCATGGCCTGCACGACCCGCTGCGCCTCCTTCGGTGGAATATTCGAGAGCTCAATGATGAAGACGCCCTGCTCACCCGGCGGCGACAGGGCGTCAATGTCGGCGATCATCGCCGCAAGCACCTGCATCGATCGCTCCGGCGCGGTAACGATGAGCGCATTGGACCTCGCGTCCGCCACGATCCGCGCCGACACCGCAACTGGGTCTCCGCCCGTTGGATCCTGAAGAACCATGCCACTGGTCTTGCCACGCTTGTCGAGGTCGAGCGTGCCGCGAAGCACCTCCACCGCCTCGACCGATCGGGCATTCTCCAAGGCAAAGGTACGGACGATGGACTCACCTTCGCCCGACTGCTCTAGCATCGCGAGCAGATGCTTGACCTTGGCGTGTTCCTCCTCGGTTCCAGATACCACCAGCAGTCTGCGGGCCGCGTCCAGACGCACCTTGAATTCGTGCTGGCCGGGACTCTCCCACCATCCTCGCTGCGTAACGTACAGGTCGTCGACCACGTCACGAACCATGTCGACCGGGGCGCTGCCGATTCGGAACACCTTGATGGTCCGGGCGAACCCCTCAGCCTCCGGCTGATCGAGTACCGCAATGACCTGCTCCACGGCATCAAAGGTGTCGCCATACCCGGTAACAATCAACGCATTCAATCGCTCGTCATGCAGAACCACGGTCTTGCCCTTCGGCACGGTGCGACTGTCTCGATTGAACATCCACATGCCGCCGAAGGTCAACTCAAACACCATGCTCGAAACCTCGTCGACGATTTCGCGGGCATCGGCGTGCGTGAGCGGAAAGATCCGAATCTCCAGTTGTTCCCCAGATGCAGGAGAGTCGATCTGCTTCACGAGCTCCTGGAGCGCGGCATAGTCTTCGTCTCCGGCCGCTACGAGCAGCACTCTTGCTGCAGCGTCACCGACCACCGTCACCCGGCGAGCACCGCCGCCGGCGATCCGTGCGCGATCGTCGTACAGGCTCTGCAGCGCGGCTGCTACAGAGGACGCATCTGCCCGCTTGAGCGCGATGGTGCGTACCTCGTACTCCTCGGTCGGGGCCGCAACGGCCTTGATCAGGGCCGCAACGGTTTCAAAGTCAGGGTCCGTTGCCGTAATGAGCAGTGCATTGGTGTCCGGGTCTGCCGTCACGGACACACGCCGCGCCAGGTCTCCCATGCGACCAGCCGGCGGCGTGATCTGCCGCATGGACTGGGTCAAGAGCCGCGCGAGCCGGTTGGCATCGGCTCGATCGCCCAGTTCGATCCGACGAAGTCGTCCTGGTGCCTTGGGCATCTGCGTGAGCAACTGATCGAGCATCGCGCGCACCCGGGCCACGGCCCGGTCACTGCCAATCAGCACCAGGCTATTGGTATTCGGATCGACGGCGATGGAAACGGCCGCCGCGGGCGGCGTGGCTCCAATCGCGCTCATCGCCAGAAACAAGCGCGGCGAGATCGGCCACACGCGGCCGGTCTGCTCGGCCGCGGGCTCACCAAGCAGATCCTCGATGTTGAGAATCTCGATCGCAGGGCTGCCGTTACGCTCCAGCAGACGCCGCAAGGCATCTGCGATCTCAGCAGCGGACCCATGGGCTGGATCGATGGGAACCATCTGCATGCGCCGACTGCTCGCCATGGCCGCGGCGTCGACCGTCCGAACTAGGTCGCCAATCGCTTTCATCTGCGCTGCGCTTGCTCGAATCAGCAGGGTTCCACTGGCCCGGTCCACCCGAACGACCGGCGCTCGTTCCCCCTCGGTTTCGGAAAACACCGCCTCGATGCTGGCCGCCAACTCGACCGGGTCAGCATTCTGAACGGGAATGACCTGCACACCTCGGGCACCGGCGATGGATGACTGCCCTGCCACCGAGTCGATCTGCCGCGCCATCTCGGCAGCCGCCGCGAGTTCGGGTCCGCGTCCCGCAATGATGATGGCGTTGAGCCGCTCGTCAGCTGCCACCCGAACGCCCGAGGTTTCGTCAGGCATCGGCAAGCGGAATCGCAATCGATGGGCACGTTCTGCCTCTGTCAATCGTTGTTGCCCCAGCAACTGCGTCATCATCGCCGCCACTTGTTCAGCGCTGGCGAGTTTCAGATAAACGGTGCGGACCTGCACGTCCTCGGGGGTTGTGCCGGTGTCAAGGGCGGTGACGATCGTCTGCACATCTTCGATCTGCTCAGGTGTTCCGGTGACAAGCAGCGCCGCGCCTGAAGGAGCGGCGGTCACCGACGCCACGGCGCGGCCGCGGCGGAACATCGACCGCGCCGCCAACGCGCTCTGCACCGCCGTTGCCAAAGACGATGCGTTCGTCCCCATCACCTGAATGACCTGCACGTCGGCATCGGCCTGATCTTCCACATCGAGGTTCTTGAGCAGGCCGACTATGGTCTGATGTTGACGATCCGTGCCGGTCACCAACAGTCCATCGACTTCCTCGAATGCTTCAATTGACGGTCGCAGGCTTCCGTCTGCAAGCAGTGATCCACGCGTTTGGGCGAGTCCTTCCAGCAGCGTCGCCATCTCGTGTGGCTGGGCGAACTGCAGCATCACAACGCGGGTGGATCGTGGTGGTCCTGCCAGTTCGAGGTACCGCCGAAGTGCCTGCTCGTACAGGGCGACCGCTTCGCCGTCGCCCGAGAGCACAATCCGATCGCCGCTTCCGTCGAGTTCCACCCGCGGACGGGCTGGGCCGAATCCGCCGCCACCCATTTGCGCAAATGCGGCATCGGCCTGGCCGATGATGTCGGCCGGGGCGCCCGAGAGTTGAATGAGCCGCACCACATGGTCGGCCGGCGTGGCCCGATCGAGCGAATCGATGATTGATGCGATGGTGTCCATCTCGTCGGGCGACGCCGTCACGAGCAAAACGTCCAGCGAGTCGATGTCCTGAACCTCCGCGGCGGTCCAGGGCGTTCCGTCAGCAGGTGTGAGCAGGGATCGGGCGCTCGCGGCCACTACACGGGACACTCGAGACGGGCGGGCATGAGCCAGCACGAACTGACGCGTCTCTCGCTGCTCGATCAGCGATTCGGCGAGCGACTGCAACAGCGAGGCCATGGCCGACACATCCGCGGGCTCGCCGACGAGCCGCACAACCCCGAACTCGGCGTCCACCGACATCTCGACCTCCTCGGGAAGAACGTGTGTCTGGGAGAGCGAGACATAGGCCTGCATGACCGCACCGAGCGAGCCGGGCCGCAGTCTCAGCGTGCGAATCGCCGGCACATTGGCACCGCCAAGATCGAGAGCCTCGGCCATCCTCGCGACCGCGGACACCTCATCGGCCGGACCACTGAACAGCAGCGACTGGCCATCGGGCGCCAGGCCGATGCGGACCCGAGCCCGCTGTGAGCCGCTCAAAATGCCCATCAGGGCCGCCTGAACGGCCTTTGGCGCCGCAGACTCAAGCGGCAGGAGTCGCATGGCAACAGCCTCGCCCTGCGAATGCCCGCCCTCGATTGCGGTAATCACGGCGACCAGATCATCCACCTCGCCGCTCGGCCCGGTCAGCACGATGCTGGACCGCTCGGGCAGCGCGAGCATCTGCGGGCGGCTCTCCTCCGGCATGGCTGCCACCACAACGGCGAGCCGCTTCACGACTTCGGCTGGAGACACAACCGCGAGCGGAATCGTCCGCACCGTTCGCGCGCCACCCGAGCCGCCAGGCACATCAAGCATGCGCACGACCTCGCCGAGTTTTGCCAGCGAAGTCAGCGAGCCCTTCGCGATGATGAGACCAGCGTGGTCGTCCGCGGCAAACGTCAATCCTTCAAGTGAGGTTTCTTCAACCTTCTGCAACTTGCCCTTCTTGCCAGGCATGTACTTCTCGATCTTGATGGTCATGAGTTGGGTCAACGGTGTGATAAGCGACGACGCCGCCACATGCTTCACCGGGAACACTTCGATCAATCCGTCCGGATCCTGTTGATCCAGCGCATCAAGCATTGAGAGGAGTCGCCTCGCATTCGAAGCCGTTTCGGTAATGACGACCGCGTTCTGTCCGATCATCGCGACGACCGCGCCGTACTCGCCGACCATCTGAGCGAGCCGCTCGGCCATCGGCTCGGCCATCGCGCTGTCCAGTGGTCGCACGACGGTGACGAGAGTGTCCGGCGTAAGGTCGGTGGGGAGTGATCCGACAAAGGTTGGTAGATCCTGACGCTGCATGTCGTCGAGTTTCTCGAGATGCAACATGCCGTCGACTTCGCGGATGGTCACGCCGCGTGATTGCAAGACAGTATTGAGTACGCGCAGCGCTGAGGCGAGATCATGATCTTCAGGCGAGACGAAGTCGATCGTGCCAGCCGGAACCTCGGCATTGCGAACAACCGGAAGGCCGGTCATGCGGTTCAATGAATCGAGTACATCATCAATGGTCGCGCCGCGGAAGGCGAGGCGAATAGAGGTGTCGGGCGGACTCGTCGCCGTCTCCACCTCTTGGGAAAACCCGTTCCATGTCAATGCAGCGCATGTCACCCATGCGCAGGCGGCACATCCTGTCAGCCTCATCATGCCTGTCCTCCTGACCGGCGTTCGAGTGTCGCGTCACAACGCGACCTTGTCTGGCCGCAGTCTACTCTGCGAGGGCGTTGCGGTCAGCAAATGTCGCCCCTGGAGCCACCAGCCATGATTGGCCCGCTCTGCGAAACATCGCCTCGTCGAATCCGTCCGGATCCGCTCGGTTGCCCAGGTACACGCATCCGTCAATCGCCTGCCCCACCACGAGTTGCCTGCGACCGCCCCTGCCGGCTCGAAGGTGCACTTCGTCCACACCCTCGATGCGACCGACGAAGGTAACCCGCCACCGTTGCCAACCTGGAACGGCCGGCTGAGACCCTCCGGCGGCCGACTCGGCTGGTTCCACCGGCGGCGGGGGTAACAGGAAGGGGCTCGCCCCGGCAAGTGCATCGGGCCACTGCACCGCGAGTTTGGCTGGCGTCGCGTCGGGTGATCGATTCGGCATGAACAGCGTGCGGACCTTGATGGTCACTTCGACGGCCTCGCCCTTGCCTTTGCCGACAACCCGAAGCCCCTCGATCTGACGTATCCAGGGTTCCTGGGACAAGGCGCGCAACATGGTGTTGAATTGTGGCCACGACCCAGTCGCTCGAAGCGTCGCCGGCGCCTCGATGAAATCAACCTCATCCCGCAGCGGCTTGCCTGCCGCGCCCTTGAAGTCGCGGCGGCCGGGCGAGGTGACCTCCCTGGTCGCCGACGTGTCGACCGCCACATCGGAGAGGCCGGCGGCCTCGCCGATGGTAGACAGCGCAGCGCGGAGCGCGTGATCGACTTCCTCTTGTGATCCACCCAGCGTTCGATCGACGTACACGGCCAAGCGTTCTCGAAGCCGACTTTGTCCGAGCAAGTCGGCCCGGCGACGCTCAAGCGTACTGCGAGCGGACTCAATGCGAAGGGACATTGCGTGGGTCGGGCTCGTCACCCAAGCCTGCACCGCCCACACGATCATGATCAGAAGCAGCACGCCGCCGCCGCCGATGATCAAATTGAGCCGTGCGCGGGAAGTCACGGCGTAGCCTCCGGCTCCGGCATGGTCGCTTCGGGTTCGGTTGGAGCGTGCAATCGAATCGTGACGCCGAATGGAAGCCGCTTTCCGTCGTCGGTGTCGGCGCCCGTGGTGGCGACATTCCACGCCTCGTCCTCAACCCATCGCTGTCGGAAGGCTTCGCCGACGTCGCGGCTCTGTGCTTCGGCTTCAAGCACCAGACGTGCCGTCACCTCTGGCTTCCATGCCCCAACGCCGCCCTTCTTCGGTACATCAATGCCCTTGTACTCCAGCGCCGCTGACACCTCATCGAGCACCAGCACGCCAATGGGCTGAAGGCGATCGACCGCCACCGCGAGATGCTCCACCCAATCCGGCTGTACCGACGTCCAGATGTCCAGATTGGCGAGTCGATACCGATCGCGGTGGTACCGCAGCCACTTCGGCTCAAGTTTGGCCCGCTGGGCATTGATGGCGTCCAGTTGCCGCTGCATGGTCTGCACGCTGCTGTTGCCCCACGTCCAGATCACGCCGAAGATCACCAACAGGACCCCAGCCGCCGCCAGACCAAGTTGGCGGCGACGCTCGAATCGATGGGTTGGCTTCCGCGGCGCGATGAAATCAATAAGCGGTTTCCCCGCGTGGTCAGCCAGTAACAGTCCCAGCAGCGCCCATAGGCGGCTCACATCATGCCCGTTGCGGTCGATCCGCAGATGCTCGCGGAGCACGGTGATCGGCGCCGCTGTGATCTCTCCCATCGCCTCCAGCATCGGATCGGTAATGCTGGAGTCTCCGATGAGCACCACCCGATCGATCGAGGCTGTCCCCGCTTCGGCTTGCCAGCTCATCCACGTTCGGCGAGCTTCTCGGGTAGCGGCGTCGGCCACCTCGGCTGGATTCTGCACCGGAAGGGCAGCAGCACGAGCGACCCGGACATCGGTTCCCTGCAGCAGTGTGAACTCGACGCCGTCTCCACTCACATCGATGCACGCGACTCGCCCGCCGTGTGGGTCAGCAGCCAGGTGTGCCGCGCCGAGCAGCCGAAGTGACATGCGTGCCACAGGCCGTTTCGCCGCGGCCATGCGTGAGCGGCCGCGATCCAACGAGGACGCTGGCAAGGCTGCCGCCAGCAGATTGGTTTCGACGGGCGCGTGGACGCTGGTCGATCCATCGATCGGACTGATTGAGTCCGTCAGAAAGTCAATCACCGCAGCGCCGCCTTCGAGATGCAGTTCATCGCGCATCGCGATATCGACCATGGCAGGAAGTTCACCCTTGGAGGGAGTCTCGAGCATGAGCCTCTTGATGACCACATCGTCGCGGGACACGGCAAGTAGACAGCGACCCGCGGGAATGTCATTGGCATCCAGAACGCCGCGAATCCACTCGCCAACAGCTTCTACCCCCAACTCGGGCCGATTCTTCGCGATGGCCGCCACGACCTGCAGTCCGCTTCCCACGAAGGTGACCGCCACGCCACGCAAGCGGCGGGGTCCAAGCTCTATGGCGATTCGGAAGCGACTCATCGTGGCAAGGATCGTACTCGGTTCAGGGCTGCCATCGCCCAAGCCTTTGATCGTCGGCTTCATCCCCTTCCGATTCGTCGACCACCGCCGATGACTCCGGCGAAGGTGCGCCCTCGGGTGTGTCCGCTTGGACGTCTTCGGCGACCGGCGTCTCGGCACTCTCCTCCAGTGTGCCACGCCACGCGATAGCATGCGGCCGCATCGTCACGTCACGCAGCATGGCAATCCGAGGCTGTGGACCAGCGACGTCGATGATGACCTCAACGACCCGGGCATCTTGAATGTCGGCCTCCAGGTCATCACCAGGTATCTCCCCGCATGCCAGTCGCAGCCGCCATGTCCACGATCCAACGGTCGTACGATCGAGAAAGTCGACGGCAATCTCCGTTGGCAGCAGCTGTTCGATGAATGGCCAGGCCCGCGTCGCCAGCAAGTCGTCATCCAGATCATCACGCCGCTGCACAATGGAAGCAGCTTGCTCGGTCGTCACGCCAGGAAGGCTCGCGATCACCTCCGCCGAGGCGGCATTGATGTCAATGCGGCCGCGGCGATACTGAACTGGTTCCATTGAGAATGCATCCAACGCATCGGGCCAATCGGCGGGTGCCACGCTGAAGGCCAGAATCAACCGCATGAGATCGGCGTCCGTCTCAACGGGGTTCTCCTTGAGCACTTCCTCCAGCACGCGAGCGGTGTTGTCATCAAAGCGGGATCGAATGCGCGATGCAAGCACCTCGGACCAGGGAACGGAAATGTTGATGCGGCGATCGCCACTCTGCTGCACATTGGGTTCGTGCCCGTGCACCGTCAGCCGCTCACACAGACCGCCTTGCTCCGTCGCTGCGACCGAGCTTTGATCGAGCAGGCTCAGGGCATCCCGCACATCGTCGAAGCGTCTGGATGTTCTGGCTGCAATGACGGACTCAGACTCGCCCAGTACCCGCTCCAGTTGCTCGGCCGATGCCAGATTGAGGTCCAGCCGGCCAGCTTCGGCGGCAAGCACTTGCTCCCCGTCCACAGCCATCAGCCGCGCGATCATGGAATGGCGTCCCGACTCCCACAACACGATCTGCTCATCGAGTTGTGGTGTCTGTCCAACCCGCATCTCATCCCGCTGCCCAAACAACTCGCTTGCCACGACAAGGACCGCAGAGTGCACCGCCGCGTTGTCTTGAATGGCTTCTGAGCCACCATCGATGCCCGCTGTCTCGATGCCGGCCCGGGCGAGTAGCGCCACGGTCGTCCATAACGATGCGGCCGCAACAACCGTGACGGCGGCGAGCACAATGCCTCGTCGCTGCCTCATGGCGTCTGTCTCCACGCGCCCACCACCGTCAAGACACGGCGGCGATCCGGCGGCAGGTCGGAATCAGATGCGTCCTCGACCCCACTGTGGATCCACGCCTCAACCAACACCGCGGCGGGCAAGCCCCCTGCTTCAAGCGAGTCAAAGGAATGCTGCCACTGCTGTCCGTCGTGAAATCGCAGCCGCAGATCTCCGATCGGAAGCGCCGCTCCGCCACCGATCTGAACGGTGCGCTTCTGCTCGTCGAACGTGATGTCGATGGCGGCTCTGGAACCAAGCGCGATGGCTGTGTTGTCCGCTGGGCGGTCCTGCGCTACGAACATGTGCAGTGCCCGCTCATCCCCACGGAAGCCAGCCTCACCGGCAACCGACGCGGCCCCGGTATCGAGTGCCACCGCCAGTCGATCGATGATCGCATCGATGGCGGCCTGCCGATCGAGCCGATCAAGCGCCCGCCGCTGCCCCTGCCCGACCGACCATGTGAACTGCGTCATCACGGCCAGCATCGCCACCAGAATAGCCAATGCCAAGACCACTTCCAGCAGTGTGAAACCACGGCGGTTCACTCCAGTCCCTCCAGCAGGTCATCCTCTTGAACTTCTTCGACGCGGTGCTCCCGCAACAACACAAGTTGTCGAAGCGTGGCCTGCACCGGCTGCATCGCCTCGTCCCCCTCCGACACAGTCAGGGTCAACAGCACGACGCCGCCCCACTGCGTCCGCTCCGTCGTTGCCTCGAGTTCCAGTGGTATCGCCGCGCCTTCGTCCAGCGGCAGCGAGTCAACCTTGGGCAACTGTGTGCCGCGCAGATCTCCGACGCCGATCAATCCCGCATCGAGCAAGGCGGTCACGGAGGCTGCCACGTCCATGCAGCGCCGTCGCCGATCAGCCCGATCAATCGCCTGCTCCGAGCTGCCAACGGCTTTCAAAGCGAATGCCGACACGCCAACCACAATGGCCAGTGAAACCAGCACCTCCAGCAACATGGCGCCGCGCCGCCTAGTCATGGCTGGGACTCGATGACGGCACCGCTCAACGGATCAAGTATCAATTGGGTCGATCGGCCAGAGTCATCTGCCATGCCGATGGGACCAGTACTGACAAAGGTCCCATCCGGCAACGCCACGCCCAGCACGAGGGGCTCTTCAAGATCGACGCCATCGCCGTCTTTGGTGCTCGTCAACTGCACCGTCAGCATCGGCTCGGTTTCTTCACCTTCAGGTCGGGGCCAGGGTCTCGCCGCCAGACGGTGCGGCTCCAGCGCGATTTCAAGTGACACACCGGTGCGCTGTGCAATGACACGGCACTCAACGAGTGCCGCCCGAAGACGCTGCACGTCCGAGTCGAAGGCCGCCCGATCGAGCATCGAGGTGGCGGTCGGCAAGACGAGCGAGCCAATCGCGCCAAGGAGCACCAGCACGATCATCAACTCCAGCAGTGTTACGCCCGCCCGAAAGTGGATTCGCGGCCCGAGCCGGATCATCCTCCGATCGACTCGCTCTCACCGGTGAACGATTCGTCCTGCTCAAATTCGCCGTCGGCGGTCTTGCGTCGATCGTGGTTGGTAATGTCGTCATCGGTGCCTTCTTCGCCGTCGGGTCCGACCGACACCAGATCGTAGTTGGATTCGCCGATGATCTCGCCGGGGTAGGTGTACACCAACTCGCCGCCCCATCGATCGCTCGTCACAGGCTGCTCGAGATACGGACCATTCCAGCGGGTGGCCTGTTCCTCATCCTCAAGTGCATCCCGATTCCACAGCACTTCAATCCCTTCGTCGGCGGAGGGGTATCGCTTGAGGTCGAGCCGAAACCGCTTCATGGCTTCGGTGATCTGGTCGAACTGTGCACGCTGCACATCGACTTCGGCCTTGTCGGCAGCGCCGAGGAAGTTCACGGCCACAATCGATCCAAGCGCCAGCAAGATGGCGATTACGATCAACAGTTCGATGAGTGTGAATGCGGTACGGCTCTGTCGTTTCATGGGAAGCGCCTCCAACACCATCCTACAGGCTCCATCAATCGATCGCGGAACTCATTCGCATCATGGGCAAGACTAGGGCCGCAAAGATGAATACCACCATTCCTGCAACGCCGAGCAGCAAAATGGGCTCCATCAACCGAAGCAGCAACTCCAGCCTGCGGTCCACCCGCCGTTCGGCCGCTTCGGCGATCTTCACCATCACCCGCGGCAGCGCATTGGCAGCCTCGGCGATCGCGATCATCTCGACCACCTCCGCGGACACGACACCGGTCGATCCAAGCCGCTCAGACATGGGCTCGCCGCTTCGAATGGCCTCTTCGGCGGCCCCGATGGCGTCCTCGAGTTGCGGCTGCCCGGCGGCGGCCCGGGCGATCCCAAGGGCCGGCAGCACGCCCACGCCGCTTCCAAGCAGCGTGCCGAAGAGTCGACCAAATCGTGCCATGGACAGATCACGGATGAGCACATTCAAGACCGGCGTGCGAAGCGTCATGGCACCGACCGCCATGCGGGTGCCGGACCGACCCCTGAGCGAAATTCCCACACCGATGAGCACCAGCGCCACAACCAGAATCAGTGGCCACCACGACACAATGAGATCCGAAAGACCGAGCAGCACCTTGGTCGCCGTCGGTACTTCGATGCGGGCAAAGAACGGCTTGAACTTCGGGACGAAGGCCACGAGCGCGAACACAACAGCGCCCACGCCTGTCACAACCAGAATGGCCGGGTAGATCAAGTTACCGATCACGCGGGATCGCAGCGTGGCCTGACGCTCCAGAAGGTCTGCCAGATCGACCATCACCTCCGCCAAGAACCCCCCCTGCTCACCGGCGCGAATCATCGCAACGTGCACAGGACCAAAGGCATGCGGGTGCGATGCCATGGCCGCCGCCATGGCCGTCCCGTCCGCCACCTGATCGGCGATGTCAGCGATTACGGTCGAGAGATGCTGATGGGCGCGGCCCTTGGCAAGCAGTCGCAGGCTTCGCAGCAGCGGCACGCCGGAGGCTACGAGATCGGACAATCCGCGAAACATCGAGGAGAGCGCCGTCGTTCCAACTCGTCGCTGGAACAGCGGTACTCGAGCTTCATCGACGCGAACCGGTGAGAGTCCGCGACCACGCAACTCGGCCAGAACGGCTTCTCTCGCAGTGGCCTGTACCCGACCGGTGACCAATTCACCCTCAGCACTTCGTGCTTCATAGGACCAAGTAGGCACCCTACGCCTCTTCGTCGGCCTGCAACTTGGCAAGTACGCCGAGATCTTCCAGGGTCGTCATGTCACCGGCCGCTTCACGGCCCGCCGCAACGTCTCGCAGCAGGCGCCGCATGATCTTGCCCGATCGTGTCTTGGGGAGCGAATCGGTAAAGCGGATCATGTCCGGCTTGGCGATGGCCCCGATTTCCGCGGCGACATGCGAGCGGAGTGCCGCTCGTAAAGCATCATCTGCTTTCCAGTCCGGGCCGAGCGTACAGAAGGCCGCAATTCCAGTGCCCTTGATCTCGTGGGGCATCCCGACCACAGCGGCTTCGACGACGGCGTCGTGACTGACAAGGGCCGACTCGACCTCCATGGTGCCAAGCCGGTGGCCCGAGACATTGATGACATCATCCATGCGGCCCATGATCCAAAAGTAACCACGCTCGTCACGGCGAGCGCTGTCGCCGGCAAAGTACATCCCCGGAACGCGAGCGAAGTATGTGTCAATGAACCGTTGTCGATCACCATGGATGCCTCGCAGCATGCCTGGCCATGGCTTCCGAATCACAAGGAGGCCGCCGGAGCCCGTCGGTTGTTCGGCGCCCTCATCGTTGACGACCGCGGCATCGATGCCTAAGAAGGGCAATGTGCAGGAGCCGGGAACGGTTGGTGTCGCGGCCGGAAGGGGTGTGATCATGTGGCCACCCGTTTCTGTCTGCCACCACGTGTCAACGATCGGGCACCGCTCGTGACCGATCATCCGGTGGTACCACATCCAAGCCTCCGGATTGATGGGTTCGCCCACGGTTCCAAGCACGATGAGCTTGGAGAGGTCGTGTCGCCGCGGATACTCGTCGCCCCATTTCATGAATGCGCGAATGGCGGTCGGGGCCGTGTAGAAGTGGGTCACGGCATGCCGCTGACAGATGTCCCAGAAGCGATCTGGCTCTGGAAAATTCGGCGCGCCCTCATACATGAGTGTCGGCACGTGATTCTGCAGAATGCCGTAAATGATGTAGGAGTGACCGGTGATCCACCCGACATCGGCCGTACACCAATACACATGGTCTTCTCCCGATCGGAGGTTGAACACATAGCGGCTGGTGAGGAAGGTGTAGGCAAGGTAGCCACCGGTCGTATGCACGATGCCCTTGGGCTTTCCGGTGCTGCCCGACGTGTAGAGCAGGAAGAGCATGTCTTCGCTCGACATTTCCTCGCATGGGCACTCGTCCGATTCGGTTTCGATCAATTCATGCCACCAGTGGTCGCGGCCCGGCTGCATTTCAATATCGTTGTGGCAGCGCTGCAGCACAATGACGTCGGTGACCCGCGCAGTCTGCATCAATGCCTGATCGACATTGGCCTTGAGCGGCACCACTTTGCCGCGTCGCCACGATCCGTCGCAGGTGATGATGACTTTCGAGTCGGCATCATCGATCCGATCGGCGATCGACTGGGGTGAAAATCCGCCGAAGATAACGCTGTGTGGCGCCCCAATGCGGGCGCAAGCCAACACGGCGATGGTAAGTTCGGGCACCATGCCCATGTAGATGGTCACGACATCGCCGCGTTTGACACCGCGCGCCTTGAGCGCATTTGCAAATCGACTCACTTCGATCTTCAAGTCCCGATAGGTGATCCTGCGAATCTCGGGGCCGTCCTCGAGCATCGGCTCGCCTTCCCAGATGATGGCCAACTCGTCACCGAACCCCTTGTCAATGACCCGATCGACGCAATTGTGGCAGGCGTTGATCTTGCCGCCCGAGAACCATCGCGCGTCCGGGCAATCCCACTCCAACACCGTGTCCCACTTCTTGAACCAGTCGAGTTCATTGGCAACGGCCGCCCAGAAGTCCTCGCCGTCCTCGATGCTCTGGCGATGAAGTTCTCGGTAGATCTCCATCGACTCCACCCACGCGCCACCGACTCGGTCTTGAAAGTCTTCAGGCGGATCAAAGATGCGGTCTTCCTGCAGAACCGACTCGATCCCAGACTGCTCCGACATGCTTCATCTCCTCGTCTAGAGGATCGCAGCGTATCGGATGCACGCTGTTATCGTCGCTTTCGCTTGCCGCCGCCCTTTCGTTTGGTGGACCGTTTCTGCTTGGATGGTCCTTCGCGGCGTGGCTTGGGCTGCCGAGGAAGATCGGCAACGGTTCGGTCGGGGCGTTCCTTGAGCATCAATTCGAGGTGCCGGCTTGCTGACTCGACCCGAATGACCTGCACCGTGACGGGGTCACCAATGGCGATGACCGCCCCGCTGCCCTTGGCGACCATGCGGCCCTGCCCCTCTCTTTCGACCCATCGCTCACGCCGCGAACCGCCGAAGTTCTCCCATGTCACCTGCCCGTCCACCAGAAAACGATCAAGCGACACCCACATGCCACCGGCGTTGAAGCCGCTGATGACGGCAGGGAGTTCCTCGCCGAGATAGTGATCCGAGAGGTGCTGCAAGATGAGGAACTCCCGCAGGCTCCGTTCGGCCGCTGCGCTGTTGCCTTCGGTGTCGCTGCAGTGGCGGCCGAGTGCAATGAGGAGATCCTGTGAAAGCAGCCGATCATCGTCTTGCATTCGATGCTCAAGTTGGGCTCGTTTGCGACCCGTAAATCGAACCGCCCCGTTCTCGGATTGATCGAGGTACGCCTCCAGCCCACGATGCACATTCAAATCCGGATAGCGGCGGATTGGTGATGTGAAGTGGGCATAGTGATCACTCGCCAGCGCAAAGTGACCGACGGCGGCGGGGCTGTATTCGGCCTTGGTGAGCGTTCGCAAGACCGCGAAGTGCACCGCTCGGGCTGAGGCGTGATCGCGGGTCGCGTCGAGCAGTTGTTGGAGGTCGTGACGAGTCGGATCGTCCGGCACCCTGAAGCCAGCGGCGGCCGCCATCGTCCGAAGACTCGCCAGATCCTCGAGGGCCGGTTCGGGGTGCACACGCCGAAGTACACTCACATTCAGTCCGTCAAAGAGCCGAGCAACCGCCTCGTTCGCTTCGACCATGAACATCTCGATGAGTGTGTGGGTGAAGGCATCATCTTCCTCCTGAACGTCAGAGACGCGGCCGTCCTCATCGAAGGACAGCACCGATTCCGGAAGGTTCAGAACAATCATGCCCCCACGCTGCCGACGCTTGCGGATAACGCGGGCGAGCCGATCGGCCTGCCGGAGGGCCGACAACACCGCAACGCTCGGCTGCGTGTCGGTCGCCGATTCGCGCCGCGCTGCCTTGGCATCGCCGTCGAGATGGGCCTGGGCTTCGAGATAGGTAAAACGCTTGTCCGAATTGATGATGGTGGCCCGGAATCGCGTGCCCTGTACTCGCCCCTTGCGGTCGATCTGTACGAACACACTCTTGGCGCAGCGATCCACACCCTCCTGCAGTGAGCACACGCCGTTACTGAGCACCTCGGGAAGCATGGGCAGCACAAGCCGAGGCAGATAGGTGCTGTTGCCACGGGCACGCGCCTCATCATCAAGCGGAGAACCAGGTCGGACGAAGTGGGCCACGTCGGCGATGTGAATGCCGAGCTCCCACTCTTCAATCGCATCGTCCCAAGTCAGGGAGATGGCGTCATCAAAGTCCTTGGCATCCGGCGGATCGATCGTGAATGTCACAAGATCCCTCAGGTCTTCGCGGCCATCGCCCACGTCCTCGACACGTCCAGCGGCTTCTCTCGCTTCATGCATAAGCTCTGGCGGGAAGTCTGTACAGAGTCCGTAGGAGGCGATCACCGCGGCGGTTTCGACGTCCGGTTCGCCAGCCTCCCCAAGCACTTCGGTGACGACGCCTTCGCCGTAGTAGTCGCCGTCCGGCGGCACCAGCAAGTCGAAGACGACCTTATCGCCGACCTTGATGTTCTTGGCGCCGGGGTCGCGAATGATGACTGGATCGCGGAGCGCGCGTCCATCGGGCTCGACGAGCCATTTGCCTCGTTTGTGCGCCACCGTGCCAGCAAAGGTGGTCTGCCCCTGCTCGATGACGCCGAGCACCCTGCCGGCAGGCGACCCACCTTTCCAGCCGTGCTTGGCGGCCAGTCCACATCGCACACGATCACCGCTGATAGCGCCATTGGCGGCCCCGATGGGGATGAACACATCGCCCTCTCGATAGGGGTCATCTGGTACGACAAATCCGAATCCACGCCGCGTCTGACGGTAGATGCCAACGACCTCTTCGCCCATCTTGGGCAACTGCACCCGTTCGTTGGATTCCTCCAGCCGCCCTTCTTCTACGAGCGACCGAACTGATTCCCGCAGAATGTCCTTCTCGTCCCCGTCAGCCCGGACCGCCCGCGCCAGATCGTGAATGGAAGCCTCTCGCCCGTCTTCGCGGGCAAGATGATCAAGAATCCGAGCGGTGTAGCGAAGCGGCATCGGGGGGATGGTAGTTTACAACTTCGCCCTGAGCCGGGAGTCGGAGGTGTCCGACGTGTCACGCAATCAAGCCCCTCAGCGAAGCCGCGTCACTCGCAGGCACCTCAAATGACCATCACGGCCAGCAGGTCATCGATGTTGACGACTCCGTCGCCGTTGAGATCCGCAATAGATCTCAGGTGGATCGACTTGCCGAGCATGTCTACAACCTGAGTGCCCGCGCCCGTATACGTGCCGGAATATACGTCCACCACATCCCCGTTGCTCGCCACATCGACGGCGGATTGAATGTCACTGAAGTCGGCCGCTGGAAAGTCCGCGAGGTCATCATCGACGGTCCACGTTGTGGCATGGGCTGAGCCGGTCAACAGCACAAGAACCGGCACTAACCAACGTCGTGACTCCCATTTCGACTTCAATCCCATACTCAAAGTGTGACAGTGGAGGAAGCAAGGATGAATTGCCCAATGGTGCGTGAAGACTCGCTCGAAACCCATGGCCACTGCGTACACCTGAGGCTGTTTCATGCCCCTCCCTCGCCGGCGAGGACACCACGGGCGACTACCGCCGTTTCTTGGAGTGTTTCGTTTTCGACACTTCCTTGGCGCGTCGCTTGGCTTGGTCGACGAGGTTTCCCACACCGCGGCCTTCGCGGGCCTGGTGCGTGGGTGTGGAAGTAGAACCCGAGAGTTTCTTCTCGGGTTCAGCCGCCTTCGCAGGTTCCGATGCCTTTGCGGGTTCGGACTTCTTCTTCGGCGCGTCCTTGGCCGCCGGCGCCGTGTCGGTGCCGCTGGTCTCGGCAGCCTTCTTGGAGTCCTCTTTCTTCACGGGTACAGCAGCCTTGCGATCCTTCTCGTCCTTGGCTTTCTCGGCGGCCTCGGCCTTCACCGACGCAGCGCCACCCTTGATGATGAAACCGGCACCAATGCCGATGAGTCGTTCAAGCTGGAGTGCAGCACACTCAGAGCACTTCCGTTTCACCGGCGCAGCCATCTTCTGAACGAGTTCGAACTCGTGACCACAGGCATTGCATCGATAGTCGTAGGTCGGCATCAGGTCAGGGCGCGACAGCAACCTTGGCTGGTCTCAGCACACTGTGTTCGGTAGCGAATCCCGGCTGCATCAAGAGTGAGATGTGGCCGCTCTCGATGCCATCGGCAGGCTGCTGCAGCATGGCCTCGTGCCGTTGTGGATCGAATTCATCTCCCACCTCGGGCTCGATGCGTTCCACGCCCAGATCGCCGAGAACTTTGGTGAACTCGTCGCTGGCGAGTTGCACGCCATGTGCGAACTGCTCGGCGGTCATTCCTTCCAGATCCTGGCCGAGCGCCATGTCAATCTGATCAGACACCGTCAACAGCGATCGAATGGCCCCCGCGACCGCCGCGCGGCTCACGCGAACCTCGTTCTCGCTGGCGCGACGCTGATTGTTGGCAAGGTCGGCCAGGGCGCGGAGACGGTTGGCCTTGGTGGTTTCAACCGCGTCCACAAGCCACTCAAGCACGACCCGCTGATCGCCCTCGGCCTCGTCGACGATTTGCCCAATGAGGGCATCATCAACCTGCGTCTCCGAGGTCTCGTCGATCGGTTCGCCATTCTCGTTCACATCTTTGATTGGAAGTTCTTCGGTATTCATAGTCTTCGTGCGAATCCTTGTCAGTGTCCCCGCACAGCCTCCTTGATGCGTGTCCAGAAGCCGGGCGAGCCGGCGTCAACGGCGACGTCTTCGGTTTCAGCGTACTGCTTGAGCAGGGTTCGCTGGATGTCGTTCAAGTGCCGGGGCACGACCAGATGCAGGACCGCCACGAGATCACCTTGTCGGCCACTGCGGAGACTGGGCATGCCGCAATGAGGGATGCGAAACAGCTCGCCGTTCTGGGTGCCGGCGGGGACATGTAGCTCATGTGGCTCAGGCGTATCGAGCGCGGGCACTTCAATCTCCGCCCCCATAGCGAGTTGGGTAAAGTTCACCGGCACGAGCACCATCAGGTCATCACCGTCTCGCTCGAACTTCTCGTGCTGCTCAACTCGAACAAGCACGTGTAGATCGCCACGCTGTCCGGTGCCGGATGGATCCCCTTCTGGCGGGGGTGGTTCGCCCTCGCCGGACAATCGCACTGCCTGGCCAGAGTGGATCCCGGCTGGAATCTTGACCGAAAGTTTCCGCTCAACACTGCATCGGCCGCGTCCATCGCATCCACGGCACGGATCCGACACAACCTTCCCTTTGCCTCGGCACGCCGGGCACGCTGTCACCATGCGGAACATGCCGCCAAGCCCGGATTGAGCGACCTGTCCGTTCCCGCCACAGGTGGAGCAAGTCTCTGGTGAACTGCCGGGGGCGGCGCCATCACCATTGCAGTCGGCGCACACATCCAAACGCGTGAACGTGATGGCCTGCTCCACGCCGCCAAAGGCCTCTTCAAGTGTGATGTCGAGCTGATACTCAAGGTCATACCCTCGAGTCGGCCGGCGGCGGCCACCGCGGCTCCCGCCCATTCCCTCGAAAATGTCGCTGAACATCGAGAAGATGTCGTCCGGGTTCATCGCATGCCCGGGGCGTTGCCGCAGGCCTTCGCGCCCGTACCGGTCGTACATGCGACGCCGCTCGGCGTCGCCGAGAATCTCGTAGGCCTCAGCAGCCTCCTTGAAACGGGCCTCGGCTTCGGTATCGCCCGGATTCCGATCCGGATGAAACTTCATGGCCAGTCGACGATAGGCCCGCTTGACCTCGTCCCCGGACGCGTCGCGGGTGACGCTGAGGACTTCGTAGTAGCAGCGAGTCGTAGACATTGGGGGGCTCCACCCAATCCGGGTCCTCCACCGCAATGTGGTGAAGGACCCGGTGGGGAGAGAGGAGAATCAATCAGATCACGGCACCTTCGACCGGATCGACGTCGTCGTCGAGCGATGTCAGGGCCACGTCGGTGGTCAACATGAGGCCGGCCACGGAGGCCGCGTTCCGCAACGCGGTGCAGATCACCAACGCCGGGTCGATGATGCCGGCCTTGACGAGGTCTTCATACACGCCGGTTCCGGCATTGAATCCAAACCCATCCTTGCCTTCCTTGACCTTCTCAACAACCACATCGCCATCGACCCCGGTGTTCTTTGCAATGCATGCACACGGGGATTCGATCGCTCGCCCAAGAATGTCAAAGCCATATTTTTCGTCACCCTTTGCCTTGGCCCGACCAGTTGCGACGGCCTTGGCAGCACGGAGGTACGCCACGCCACCGCCAGGTACATAGCCCTCCTTGGCAGCAGAGCGGGTGGCATTGAGCGCGTCATCGACGCGGTCCTTCCGTTCCTTCATCTCGACCTCGGTCGAGCCTCCGACGGAAATCACAGCCACACCACCAGTCAACTTGGCCAGTCGCTCCTGCAACTTCTCCCGATCGTAGTCGCTGGTAGATGCTTCGATCTGAACGCGGATCTGGCGGACCCGCGTCTCTACATCGGACTTCTTGCCGCCGCCCTTAATGAGTGTCGTGCTGTCCTTGTTGATGATGATCCGCTTGGCGCTGCCAAGTTCGCTGATCTGAACGTCCTCAAGACTCCGGCCGAGATCCTCGGCAAAGAAAGTCCCGCCGGTCAGCGCCGCGATGTCGCCGAGCATGGCCTTGCGTCGTTCTCCGAAGCCAGGGGCCTTCACAGCACAAATCTGAAGCACACCGCGCAGGCGATTGACAACCAAGGCCGCAAGGGCCTCGTTCTCAACGTCCTCAGCGATAATCAACAGTGGCTTGCCACTGCTCGCCGCCGTGTTCAACAGCGGAAGGAGATCGGGCAGGTTTGAGATCTTCTTTTCGAAGAGCAGGATGTACGCATCTTCCAGCACACATTCGGCGGCCTTTGGATCGGTCATGAAGTAGGGGCTGAGGTAGCCCTTGTCGAAAGCCATGCCCTCGACGTAATCGAGCGTCGTCTCGGCGGTCTTGCCTTCTTCGACCTCGACAACCCCGTCGTGTCCGACCTTTCCGATGGCCTCGGCAATCAAGTTGCCGATCTCGATGTCGTGGTTCGCCGAGACCGTTGCAATCTTGCGAAGGTCATCCTTGCCGCGGCAGTCCTTTGCAGATGCCTCGACAGCGACGCACGCTGCATTGGCGGCGTTGGTAATGCCACGCTGAATGGCCACGGCGTTGGCGCCCGCCGTCACGTGGCGAAGACCCTCGCGGTAGATCGCCTCGGCAATGACGGTTGCGGTGGTCGTGCCATCGCCGGCGATGTCCGCCGTCTTCTTCGCGACCTGATGCACCATCTGGGCGCCCATGTTCTGGAAAGGGCTCGCCAGTTCGATTTCCTTGGAAACCGAAACGCCGTCCTTGGTGACCGATGGGCCCCCGAAGGACTTCTGGACGACCACATTGCGGCCACTCGGCCCCATGGTCGACGCGACGGCGCGGGCCAGTTGGCTGACGCCGCTGAGAAAGTCATCGCGGGCTTCGGCATCGAATTTCATTTGTTTGGCGGACATTATTGTGTCTCCGGGGGGTGCTTCGAGCAACGAACGCTCACTCGATGATGCCGAGCAGTTCGCTTTCACGCACGATCAGGTGCTTGATGTTCTTGATCTCAATCTCGGTGCCGGCGTACTTGCCGTACACCACGGTGTCGCCCTTACGGACGCTCGGCTTGATGCGCTCGCCGTTGTCCAGACGCTTGCCGGGACCACACGCGACGACCTTGCCCTGCACCGGCTTCTCCTTGGCTGACTCGGGGAGATAGATGCCCGACTCAGTCCGATCCTCGGCCTCGAGCGGACGAATGATCACGCGATCTTCCAGGGGTTTGACTGCCATTGTTCTGTCCTCCGTCCAGCGTTTCAACTGGACCTCGTGTTTCGATTGTCGCCGGCGGACCGACGTGTAAATTCAGTTTCAGGTCGGGTCGGGCTCAGAAGCCCATGCCACCCATGCCACCCATACCACCCATGCCACCCATGCCACCCATGCCACCCATGCCGCCCATGCCGCCCATTGGATCCATGCCGTCCATTCCCGGTCCTTCGGCGGCATCCTCGTCGGCAGGCACATCGGTCACGATGCAGTCGCAAGCGAGCAGCAGGCCCGCCACTGAAGCAGCATTCTGAAGCGCCGTTCGATCGACCTTGGCGGGTGTCATGACACCGTCCTTGAGCAAGCACCCATAGGTATCTGTCAAGGCGTTGTAACCAAAGGACCCTTCGCCTTCGGCGACTCTCGCCACGACGACCGTGCCCTTCTGGCCGGCATTGTCGGCGATGGTCTGAAGCGGAATGGTCATCGCCTCCTGCACCGTGTCAATGCCGTATTTCTCGTCACCCTTCATGCGCTTGCGGGTTGAACCGAGTGATGCAGCAGCGCGAACGAAGCTCACGCCGCCACCGGGCACGACGCCTTCCTCGACTGCAGCGCGTGTGGAATGCAGGGCGTCCTCGACGCGGGCCTTTCGTTCCTTCAACTCGGCCTCGCTACCAGCGCCAACGTTGATCTGAGCGACACCGCCACTGAGTTTGGCGAGCCGCTCCTGGAGCTTTTCGCAGTCGTAGTCGCTGTCGGTCGCATCAATCTCCCGGCGAATCTGATCGACCCGCGCTTGAATGTCGGCGGTCGAGCCGACTCCTTCGATGATCGTCGTGTTGCTGCCGTCAATGACAACCTTCTTGGCTCTGCCAAGCTGCGAGAGCGTGACCTTCTCGAGATCCGTGGCTAGGTCCTTCATGACCGCTTCGCCGCCGGTAAGCACAGCGAGATCGCCCAGCATCGCCTTGCGACGATCGCCGTAGCCCGGAGCCTTGACCGCGCAGACCTGCGCGACGCCACGGAGCTTGTTGATGACCAGAGTGGAGAGCGCCTCGCCAGTGATGTCCTCTGCAATGATGAGCAGTGGCTTCTTGGCCTCAACGGCCTTCTCCAGTAGCGGCACGATTTTCTGCACGCTGTCAATCTTGTCCTCATGGATGAGGATGAGTGGTTTGTTCAACTCGACGACCATTTTCTCGGCGTCGGTCACGAAATTCGGGCTCAGGTAACCGCGATCAAACTGCATGCCTTCGACGACATCGATCTCGGTCTCGAGACCCTTGCCTTCTTCGACCGTGATGACGCCATCCTTGCCGACCTTGGCGAAAGCGTCGGCCATGATGCGTCCGATCTCGACATCGTTATTCGCTGAAATCGTTGCGACCGCCTTGATGTTGTTTTCAACCGGGCGGGCGATGCCACCAATTTCTTCGACCACGGTGTCGACCGCGGCCTTCATCCCGCGGATCAATGCGTTGGCATCAACTCCAGCGGCAATGTGCCGCAGGCCCCGTCTGAAGATTGCTTCGGCGAGAACTGTGGCGGTCGTGGTGCCATCGCCGGCCACGTCGCTGGTCTTGCTGGCCGCCTCTCGCACCAGACGAGCCCCCATGTTCTCGACCGGGTCACGCAGTTCGATTTCCTCGGCGACACTGACGCCATCCTTGGTGACGGTCGGGCCACCCCAGGACTTGTCGATCACCGCATTGCGGCCTCGAGGGCCGAGCGTGGACTTGACGGCGGCGGTGAGTTTTTCGACCCCACTGAGCAGCGCCTTGCGGGCATCCGTATCAAAGGCCAGTTCCTTGGCGGCCATGAGTCTGTCTCCTGAATTGAATGGAACCTTCTCTCATGCCCCGCAGGCGAAGTGCCACAGCGAAGCGATGAAGACTTCCCGCAACTGGCGCGCCAAAGTGCTCAATGCCCGCTCATGGACCAGTAACGGCATTTCGGACCGATCGGGCCCCGCGAGCCCCCATCACATGGTGGTCTCCGCCGCCCAGATCCTGCCACGTTGGCAGATCTGGCGGTTCAGGCCGGGTCGGTCAACAGGGCCCGCAGCCGCTCGGGGGGGGCATGCAGGGCGCCGCTGATCCACCATGCATTCAGCATCAGATACCAGCAGCCGACGCCGATGAACAGCAAAGCGATCAGCCCGACGGCCAGGGCCATGACGATCACGGCTTCGCCCCCAGTCCCCAGCCCCCCGAGCAGCGCAATCCATGCGACGCCGAAGAGCCCGATCGCCGCCAGCAACGGGGGAATCCGCTGGCGGCGGACCTTGGCACGCCGAAACGTACTGCAACGTTGACCGACATCGACCAGGACGCCGCGAAACCCGATCAACATGATCGCCAATCCTGGCATGATCATCAGTGGCGATGCGGCCAGTAGCCAGAGTCCCACCGGGTTCCGGCCGCCAGTCAGTGGAGTTGCTGCAGCCCCCACCGCCGCCAGCACGACCCCACCTGCACAGAGCAGCAGCGAACGAGTCGTTCCGACAGGAACGCGACCCCGCTTCTGAGGCTTGAAACTCCACAACGCGAATCCACCGAACACCACGACCAAGAGTGACAACGTCCACCACGCCGATCGATAGCGGTCCATTTCAAGTGTCTTGAGCGATGTGAGGACATCGCTCCGCTGCAGCGCCCAGGCAAAGGCAAACAATGTCCACCAGAACACGACGGTGGCCAAGACCGCCATGACACCTGTCGCCGCCACCAGCCCTTTGCCAACCGCGGCCGGATTCGGAATGGGCGAGAGCTTGTGCACGATTGGATCAATCGATCCGGCGATCGAAAATGGGATCGGCATGCCGCATTCCGGGCAACGTCCCATGGCCTCGGCGCCGTTGAGGTCGTATCCGCACTGCAGGCAGTCGAGCGACTGGGCGACTCGCCGGTCAGCCAGATACTCGGGCCCATCAGCCCCCATCAACATGGTGGGAATACGACTCACAAGTGCTCCGTGAAATGCTCAGAGAGACCTTGGCCGACAGCAGGCCGATACCATGACCTCTGTCATGCACGCCCAGATCCTCAATCAACTCCGTGAGAATATCACCTCCGTCTATCTGGGAAACGCTGCGGCCGTCGATCGCGTGATTGCCTGCCTGCTGGCGCGAGGGCACCTGCTCATCGAGGACGTGCCTGGTGTAGGCAAGACCGTGCTGGCCAGAGCACTGGCCAAGAGCGTTGGCGGCACGATGTCGAGGATTCAGTGCACGCCCGACCTGCTGCCGAGCGATGTGACCGGCATCACGATCTACGAGCGTGATCGCAACGAATTTAGATTCCAGCCCGGGCCGATCTTTCACAACATCGTGATCGCCGACGAGATCAATCGCGCCACACCCAGAACACAATCCGCCCTGCTCGAAGCCATGGCCGAGGATACTGTGACGGTGGACGGCACCACCCACGAACTTCCAAGTCCGTTTCTGGTGGTTGCCACGCAGAATCCCTACGAGTTTGAGGGCACCTACTTTCTGCCCGAGAACCAACTTGATCGTTTTCTGATGCGGATCAACCTCGGCTACCCGGCCCCACCCGACGAAGCGCGTGTCATCACACAACAACCGGCCCGCCGCGAACTCCGAACCCTCACGGCGATGATGTCACCAGAAGAAGTATCGACGCTGCAAAGCGACGTCGACGCGGTGAAACTTGAGCAGTCGCTGATTGATTACATCATCGCGCTGGCCAGCGCCACCCGAACGCACGACGAGGTACAGATCGGCGTCAGCCCACGCGGCTCGCTGGCACTGGCGCAAGCCTCCAAGGCCACCGCCCTGCTGGCAGACCGTGACTACTGCATTCCCGAGGACATCGTCTTCAACGCCCTTCCCGTCTGTGCGCACCGCATCATCAGCCGATCGACGATGCATGAGGGCGACACCTTGACGGCGCGTCGGTTGATGCAGCAGATTCTCGAGACGGTTCCGAGTCCGGCCTGATGAGCGCGGCTCCGCCGCCGGGGAGTCGGGAGGAAACGCGGGATTGCACGACTACCCGTCCGCGGCACCTGGCTGCGGACCGCCCTTCAACACGGCAATGTCGGGCAGATTGCGAAACAGGCCGTCGTAGTCCAATCCATATCCGACGACAAATGCATCTGGAATATCGAATCCGACATAGTGACACTCGACATCAATCGCGCGTGGAACGTCCTTGCGCAGCAGAACGCAGAAGCGAACATCGGCTGCCCCTGCCGCGAGCATGGCGACTCGCAGATGCTCCAGAGTCCGGCCCGAGTCAAGAATGTCATCCACCACCAGCACGGTCATACCCTCAATGCCCTCAGGCAGCGGTGACATCTCCTTGATGCCCTGGCTCTGTGTACTGGCGCCTGGGTAGGAGGACACGGTGACCGGCTGAATGCGAAACGTGAGTGGCAGATGCCGCATCAGGTCCGCGGTGAAGAACAAACTGCCGGTCATCACCGGCACCACCATCAGCCGGCCGCTGTCTGCCACGGCGGCGAGGTCGGCCACCAGATGCGTGCCCAACTGCTCGACCCGGTCTGCGATGGTGTCCCGATCAATAAGAATGCGATCAATGGCGCGGTACATGGCGACAAATCCTACCGAGGCCACGATTGGGCGGCTGGACGGCATTTTGAGATTGCGATAACTGCCTGCTCCTGAACAACTTATGGCTCATCATTTGAATCACAGGGCCGTTTTTGGTAAACTGAGCAGGCTATGGCACCGACCACATCCAAGACAACCCGCAGCGGCTCCAAGGCGAAGGCCAGCAGTCGTAAGGCCAAGGCACGAACGGCGTCGCCGACGGCCCCGACGATCAAGACTTTTCCCTCGGCAGTGAAGTCGCTTCTTGACCGACCGAATTTCGAACGGCTTCGCCCTGGACGAATCGATCGGGCGTCGTTCAAACTTGCTCGCATGGAGGCGCTTCTGAAGGCCCTCGATGATCCCCACCGTGACATCAATGCCGTCCATGTAGCAGGTACAGTCGGAAAGGGATCAACCGTCGCCATGATGCAGTCCGTGCTGGAAGGGTGCGGCTGGACCACAGGCACCTACACGTCACCGCACCTGATGGACATCCGCGAGCGCATCGCGATCAACGGCACCAACGTTTCGCAGGCGTCCTTCGCCAAACTCGCCAAGGAAGTCAGCAAGGCGGCTGATGATGTGGCGCCCGACGCCACCTTCTTCGAAATCATCACCGCGATGTCCTTCCTGCACTTTGCAGAGACGGCAACTGATGTCGCCATCATCGAGACCGGACTTGGGGGCCGCTTCGACGCCACCAACGTACTCACGCCGGCCGTGTCTCTGATCACCCGCATTGACTACGACCACCAGTACCTGCTCGGCGAAACGCTCGCTGAAATCGCTCGCGAGAAGGCGGGCATCTTCAAGCCAGGCGTACCCGCGCTGTCGGTCAAGCAGGATCCTGAAGTCGAGGCCGTCTTGCGCGAAGTCGCCGAAGAGGTCGGCGCCGAGCTCCGGTTCATCGGCAAGGAGATCGAGTTCAGCAGCCGCTTCTGCGTGACCGATGAGAGCGGCGCCCACATGCGAGTCTGTCTGCTCGGCGAACGGATTCACTACATGCATCTGCCCGTCCCATTGCCCGGATCGCACCAAGCAGACAACTGCGCGCTGGCACTGGCCGCGTTGGACATGGTCGGCGGCAAGGCCGACGAGTTCGAAGAGTCGGTCATTTTCCGCGGCCTCGCCCGCACCAAGAATCCTGGCCGCATGGACCTTGTCTGGAATCGCCCAAGAATTCTCGTGGACGGTGCCCACAATCCCGCATCGATGCAGGCCCTCATGCGTGGTATTGGATCGCACCTCTCCTTTGACTCGATGATCTGCATCTTCGGATGTAATGAGGACAAGGACGTCGACGCCAATCTTGAGAAACTTGCTATCGGCGGCGACAAGATCATCTTTACCAAGGCAGCCGGCCAGCCTCGGGCCATGGAGCCGGAAGACCTGGTCAAGCGGTTCGAGGAGCTCCGCAATCGGACGTGCCAAGCAGCGCCTTCCGTGGAGGCCGCCATTCAAATCGCCGCGCAAGCTTCGGGCCGCGAAGATTTGATCTGCGTCACCGGAAGTTTCTACCTCGTCGGCGAAACGATGTCATACCTCGAGAAACTTCGCGCCAAGATGGCGTGAGGGACCGGAAGTCGGAAGTCAGGAGTCAGAAGTCGAGGAATGCCCCTCTTTCGACTCCCAACACCCGCACCGACTACCTTGCACCTCCATGGCTGACATCCACGAGACCACCGACCCTCAGCGTACCGAAGTGCCGGATACTGGCCCGGCGCATCGCTATACAGCACGGCTCGCCGCTGACATTGAGCAACGCTGGCAGAAGGCATGGGCAGACGCGAAGGCATTCCGAACGCTCAATCCGGGTGATGAGGGCTTTGACGGAACGGCCCGGCGGTTTTATTGCCTCGACATGTTTCCCTACCCCTCCGGCAAAGGTCTTCACGTGGGTCATCCGGTGGGCTACATCGGCACTGACATCATCAGTCGATTTCGCCGCATGCAGGGCAACAACGTCCTACATCCAATGGGATGGGACGCCTTTGGCCTGCCGGCCGAGCAGTACGCCATCGCGACCGGCGTCCATCCACGAGAGACGACCACCAAGGCCATCAACACGTTTCGGCGGCAGTTGCAGCAATTCGGCATGTCCTATGACTGGGACCGTGAATTCGCCACGATCGACGAGGACTACTACAAGTGGACCCAGTGGATCTGGCTGCAGGCCTGGGCCTCGTGGTACGACCACCGTGTCGAGCGTGCACGACCAATCGCCGAGTTGATCGACGCCATTGAGGCGGGAGAGGCCTTCTTTGATCGTGACGGGTGTCTGTCATGGACCGCACCGGCCAATGCCGGGGCGGCGTGGCGCGATTTCTCGGCGAGAGAAAAACGGGACATGATCGATGGGCATCGACTTGCCTATCTCGATGAGCAAATCGTCAACTGGTGCCCGAAGCTCGGCACCGTGCTTGCCAACGAAGAGGTCATCAACGGCCGCTCCGAACGGGGTGACTTTCCGGTCACTCGCAGGCCATTGCGGCAGTGGATGTTTCGTATCACGGCCTACTCGGAGCGACTCCTCGGGGCCCTGCAGGATCTGAATTGGCCGGAATCAACCCGAATCCAGCAGACCACGTGGATCGGCCGCAGCGAGGGTGCCGATCTTCGATTCCCGCTGGTTGATCGCGACGGCGAGGTCGAAGTGTTTACGACCAGGCCGGACACACTGCTTGGCGCCACGTTCATGGTGCTCGCGCCGGAACACCCGCTGGTCGACGACGTCCTGCACCATCCGCCAGCGCACTGCGACGTGGAGGCCGTCCGAAGCTACGTCGAGGTCGCCAAAGCACGATCGGATGTCGATCGCATGGCCGATGGAAAGGACAAGACTGGGCACTCCCTTGGAATTCAAGCGACGCATCCTGCGACCGGTGTGCCGATTTCAATCTGGGTCTCAGACTACGTCCTGATGGGGTACGGACATGGTGCCATCATGGCCGTCCCGGGACATGACGATCGCGATCAAGCCTTCGCGGTGAAGTACGGCCTGCCCATCGTCCAGGTCGTCCAACCCGCCGACTGTACGGACGCCGACGAGTGCTGGAGTGGCGACGGAACTGCCGTGAACTCGTGCTGTCCGGAATTCGACCTCAACGGGCTGGAGACGGCCGAGGCCAAGGCCACGGTTATCCACTGGGCAGAACTCGGGGGACACGGTTTCGGACGCACGAGTTGGAGAATAAAGGACTGGTTGTTCTCACGGCAGCGATATTGGGGCGAGCCCATTCCAATCGTCCAAACCGAGGACGGAACGCATTATCCGATCTCGCAAGAACATCTTCCCGTGTGCTTGCCGGATCTGAACGACTACGAGCCAACCATCAGCGATGATCCGCAGCCGCTCCTTGGGAAGGTGCATGAATGGGTCCACACGACCGCTGGTGAGGCTGGCGTGCATCCGTCCCTGCTGCCAGCCGAAACGCCCGTGCAGCGTGAAACGAACACCATGCCGGGCTGGGCGGGCTCATGCTGGTACTTCATCCGATTTTGTGATCCAACCAACAGTGAGGCCTTTGTCAGCACCGCGGCCGAGCAATACTGGTTCGGTCCTACCGATGAGTCGCCTGGCGGCGTCGATCTCTACGTTGGTGGCGCCGAACACGCCGTCATGCACTTGTTGTACGCCAGGTTCTGGACCAAATTGCTGCACGACCTTGGTCATCTGAGTTCGGACGAACCGTTCCGAACGCTCTTCCATCAGGGGCTGCTCACAAGCTTCGCTTACAAGCGCGAGGACGGATCGTTGGTTCCGGTGGACGAGGTCGACGCAGCGCAGTCAACCGAGATCACAACGGGTGAACCGGTCGAACGCATCGTCGCCAAGATGAGCAAGTCGCTCCGAAATGTCATCAATCCTGACGACATCATTGCCGAGTACGGCGCCGACACGTTCAGGCTCTACGAGATGTACATGGGACCGCTCGACTCCTCGAAGCCATGGAATACACGAGACATCATTGGAGTGTTCCGGTTCCTGCAGCGGGCGTGGCGATTGGTCGTCGACGAAGAGACGGGCTCATTGGCAGTTCGCAGCGAGCCGAACCCGGACGTCGAGCGTGCCCTGCACCGGATGATTGCCAAGGTCGGAGGAGACATCGAGAAACTCGCATTCAACACCGCCATCGCCGCCATGATCGAATTCGTCAATGGTGCAACCCGGGACGGTGGCCTGACCGCGGATCAATTGGACCGATTCTCCCGCGTGCTCTGCCCATTCACGCCGCACATCGCGGAGGAATTCCATGCCAGCCTTGGCATGCACGATCTGTGCTCACTCGCGGCTTGGCCGGAGTATGACTCAGCGATGCTGGTCGACGAAGCCATTGAGTTGCCGGTGCAGATCAAGGGCAAGGTGCGTGGCCGCATCAGCGTATCGCCGGATGCGAGCGAGCAGGATGTCATCGCCGCAGCCCTCGCTGACGAGCATGTCGCGGAGATGCTCGGCGGCGCCGAGCCACGAAAGGTCATCGTGGTCCCCGGGAAGATCGTGAACGTGATTCCGTGAGCATCCCATTCAACCAGCGCGAACTTCCGGAAGGTCCGTGGATTCTGGAATTGCCGGAGCCGGTGATTCTGGTACTTGCTGGAGTGTCGGATGCGCTTATCGAAAACCCGCAGGCGCTCGCCTCAGCCGTAGCCGACGCCGTCAGCGCCGATGTTGAATTGTCGAGTTCCGATGAAACCCCGGACGGCGTGGCCTGGCTGGCCTCACTGCGGATGGATGGGCTGCCCGTCCCGGTGCTCTGCTGGCCCGAGCCTGCTGCCGCCGCTGGTACAGGTCTGCCGGATGAGATTGCCAAGCGCCCCGGGCTGGTCATGCAGACGCTGTTGCACCCGGGCGATCCGCTGACCTGTTTCGCCAACATGCTTCGGCTCATGACCATGATTGATGAAGGTGCCGCTGGCGTCCTGGACGCCGACACCGGCCGCTGGTTTGAACGCGACCTGTTGGTGCAGGAATTGCTCAAGCACGACATTGATCCGCGAGATGATCTGCTGTGGATTGTCGAGGTCACCGGTGACGATGACCAGCACGAGCTGCACACGAACGGTCTGGCACGCTGTGGTCGCCGTGAGATGAGCATCGCGTCCATTGACCACACCTTGGTCGATGCCGCCGCCGAACTGCTCGCCTCGGTCGCATCCCTCGTACTCGAAACATCGCTGCCGGAGGCGGGCGCACAGATTGAAATCGGACCCGGCCTGCACCTCTGTATCGCGGGCGAAGTCGAGTCTGATGACGCGCCGGTGCGGCTGGAAGCCGAGCACGGCGGCGAGCCGCCGCATGATGTGCTCCGCCGCCTCAGTGACGACACCGCCGCCGTCTATCGGTCCGAGCGAGCGACAGCGCGACATCGCGCCGTTGCGGTCCACACATGGGACGCCTTCCTCGATCTGTACGACCAGTTGATCGAGGTCGGCGCCGAGTGTTTCGTCGAAGTGCCGTGGGAGGATGCCAGCGGCGAAGAAACCGTGCGCGAGCATCTGTGGATGGAAGTGCGCGGCCGCAGGAATGACTGCGTCATGGCGACGCCGGCGCACGACGGATCGCTGGCACAGGGGATCCCCAGCGAACCGACGCTGGTAAGCCGGGACGAAGTGTGCTCGTGGCGGGTTCTGTTGACTGGCGCGGCGTGGGGCCCCGAGCAGATCGATCTACTGATCGCACACCTCGACGCAGGGTGCCCATCGTGAGCAATCCCACAGATCTCGATCAATTGGTCACCATCACGACCGCCACAAGCGAGTTCGCAGCGCAGATCCTCGTAGCGATCCTCGACGACGCGGGCATCGACGCCTTCGCCTTCGGAAGTACGGGGACGACGCTGGGCGTGACGGGTCAGTCCACCAATCCACGCTGGGGTGTCCCGCTCCAGGTGCGGCGCCGCGACGTCGATTCCGCCAAGGCGGCGCTGCACGCCAACAAACGAGACTCGGTTGACATCGACTGGGACATGGTTGACGTCGGCACACCGGCCAAGGACAGCCCATCATCCAATGCCCCGCCAATCGCCGCTCGCTTAGCTTGGCTCGTTGCCGCCACCGTCATGGTGCTCGGCCTGATCCTTGCGATCATCGTGCTGGCGGGTGGTTAGAACGGGGTCAGTGGCCGGAAACGGCGTCGATCATCGCTTGACGGTGCTCATCGATCCAGCCGAGTCGCGCGACGATCCATGGCAGGACGAGCTCAGGTCCCATCTTGCGCACCTGCCCCTTTCGTCGCAGGGTGATGACAATTTCCGTTGTGAGCGCCTCAATCATCAGCGACGGGATGCATTCGAGTTCCGCATCACCAAGGCGATGCCGCGCGACCAGTTGAAACCCGCTGACCATCGGGCCGAACAGTTCCATGTCGCAGGCCACAGGCCACTCCGACACAGGTGATCCAGGCTCGCGGTTGAGCGAGAATTGCAGCAGCCCATTGGCAAGATCCGCGACGCGAGGCTCGGCGCGAGCCGACTCGAAATCAATGACGGCCACGACCCGGTCATCGCCGAACAAGATGTTGCCGGGGTGCCAGTCGCCGTGACCGACTGTGACCGGGAGGTTTGGCCAGTGTGGGCGGACATGGCGGCGGCTGTTGCGGAGGTATTCGGCCAATCGCTCGTAGCCATGCTGCACAGTGCCCTCCGAGTCTCGCATGAGGTCGGCCGCCGCCTTGGCGACATCGGGGCGATCGTGATATCCCCTCCTGGAAGCCGCCTGCCCGATCATCGGCACCAACAGGTCATGCATTGCCGCCATGGCAGCCCCGGATGCCTTCGCGGCTGTTGGCACAAAGCGGTAGCGATGACCCTCGACCCATCGCGAGACTTCGTAATGGTGACCGCTCTGGCTCACCATGGTTCGATGCTCAAGCGTGAGTTGCAATTCGGCGACCGGAAACCCGGCGCTCGTCAGGTGACGCAGCAAGAGGTGCTGAAACTCCATGCCCTCGAGATCGGACCGCGACGGCGCCAGCCGTTTCAGCAGAAATACTCCCGAATCGGTCGTGATCCGCGCCTTGGGTGCCCGCGACGAACCAGCCAGAAAGGGTCTGATCGATTCCACCTCGCCCAGTCGGTATTGGAACAGCACGGTCGAGATTTCAGCGGGAGTGAGTTCTCCGCCGCTCACCACCGGATCTGATGCTGGCATTCCCGCTCCGCTACTCAAGATTCTGAACCTGTTCCTTCACGCGGTCCACGGCGCCCTTCACCTCGACGACGCATCGGGCGACGTCACTGTCAAGACATTTACTGCCGATGGTGTTGGCCTCCCGAAGCATCTCCTGACAGAGGAAGTCCAGCGTCCGACCGACCAGATCGGTGTCGTTGCTCAGCAGTTCGCTGAATTGTTCGAGGTGCGCATTCAGGCGGGCGAGTTCCTCGGCGATGTCGGTACGCTCTGCAAATACGGCGACTTCCCGGAGCAGATCCTCCTGCCGGACTTCCGCCTGAACCTCGGACAGCAAGGCTTCCATTCGTTGCCGGAGTCGCTGCTGGTAGGCCTCCACAACCTGCGGCGCGCGGGCATCGATGCGTTTCACCTGCGATTGTATTGTGTCCAGATTGGATGAAATGTCTGCTGCGAGCGCTGCACCTTCATGCAACCGCATGGCCTCGACTTGTTTGACGGCCTCGGTCACAAGACCAAGCACGATCGGCTTGGCTGAATCGAGATGCGCATCCCCTGCTTCAGCCGTGATCACGCCCGGGAGCGAGAGCAGCGAGCCGAGGTCAAGACGATGGTGCTCGGCAGTGACCAATGGTTCGAGTTGCTCGATATACCGCTGCAGGGCCGCCGCGTTGATTGGCACCGCGGCCTTGGCGGACTCGTCGGAAAATCGAACAGTGACCGTGACCGAACCGCGCCGTAGCACACCGCCAACGGCTCGTTCAATTTCCGGCTCAAGTCCGTACAATTGATCCGGCAGCCGGGGCACGCACTTGAGAAAGCGGCCATTGACCGATCGAATCTCCACACCGTAGCGACAGCCTTCATCAACCAATTGCGCCGCACCGAAACCCGTCATCGATCGGGGCATATCAGGGAGTCGTGCCAGGTTCGGGGGTCGGGAGTTGGGAGTCGGACGTTGAGGGGGATTCCGGGGTCGTTGTCAGGGGGAGAGCCGGGGGCGGGGCGGCTTCTGCGGGGATGGTGACCGCGGCGTCGGTCGGGTTGGCACCTTCGGTGGAGACTGGCTCGTCGCCGAAGCCCGGCTCTCCGGCCGACATCGGCAGCAGCGTTTCGGTTGCTGTGGGTGCCGCGGAAGGACCGCGATCGGGCGCCCAGATATTGGCGTTCAGGACGAGGGCCAGAATCAGGTAGACAGAGAAGGCGACGACGGTCATCACCGTCAAGGCGTCGCCGACGCGGCCGCCGAACACACCCTCGGTGCCACCACCGCCAGCGCCGCCGAAGGCGCCGGCCAAGCCGCCGCCTGCAGGTCGCTGCACGAGAATGATGAGAATCATCGCGACTGCAACGACGATGAAGAGGATGGTCAGCGTGATATAGAGGGTGCTCATGGCTGCTCCGGCCGGGCTGCCGCCCGGGCGATCTCAAGAAAGGACTCGGCTTGCAGCGAGGCGCCTCCGACGAGGGCGCCGTCTACATCTTCACAAGCCATCAGTTCGGCCGCGTTGGCCGCATTGACCGAACCGCCGTAGAGGATTCGTATCCGATCGGCGGACCGAGCATCATAGCGGGAGCGAAGCTCGGACCGAAGGGCCGCATGCACATCCTGAGCCTCGGAGGGTCCAGCGGTTCGGCCGGTCCCGATGGCCCAGACCGGCTCATAGGCAAGATCCACGTGATGCAGGTCCTCAATCGTGGTCGAATCGAGAGCGGCGCCGAGTTGCCCACGCACAATGTCGAAGGTGTGCCCTTGATCTCGCTGCTCGAGGGTCTCGCCCACACACAGCAACACCCGAAGTCCCCCGTCCAGGGCCATGCGAACCTTTCGGGACAACAGGGCGTCCTGTTCGTCGAGCCCATGCCGCCGCTCCGAGTGCCCCACCAGCGTGAGTGTGCAACCACAATCGACCAACATTGACGCTGAGACTTGCCCGGTGAAGGCTCCTGAGGGCTCATCTGACACATCCTGCCCGCCCGTCACCACCCCAGGCCCAGCCAACGTCTTCGATACAACGCCCAGATACGGATGCGGCGGAAAGACCGCCAATTCCACCGAGCCCTCGATGCCTGCCACACCACGGCCGATCTCGCCGGCCAAGGCCGCCGCGGACGTGTGATCAAGGTGCATCTTCCAATTGCCCCCCACCAGTGGAATCCGAGTCATGTCATGCCGCTCCGTTGGACTGGCTCGCAGGATAGCCGAGCAGGCATCTACACTACCCCCCTGAGCACTCCCGAGTCACCCAGCAGCACGCCCGAACATTCCTCCTCCCCCGTGACCCCTATGACCCAGACCACGACCCAAAGCATGACCGCAGCGGCCATTCGCCAATCGTATCTGGATTTCTTTCAGAAACGAGCGGGCCACGCCATCGTCCCGAGCAGCCCAGTCGTCCCCCATGATGATCCGACGCTCCTGTTCGCGAATGCGGGCATGAATCAGTTCAAGGACGTCTTCCTCGGCACCGGCACGCGTCCCTGGTCCCGCGCGGTCGACACGCAGAAGTGCATCCGGGCAGGTGGCAAACACAACGATCTTGAGGACGTCGGTCGTGACACATGGCACCACACCTTCTTTGAGATGCTCGGCAACTGGTCCTTTGGCGACTACTTCAAGGCGGAGGCGATTGAATGGGCGTGGGAGTTGTTGACCGAGGTATGGGGGCTGCCGAAGGACCGCCTGCATGTCACAGTGTTCGCCGGCGACGAGGCCGAGGGTCTGGAACCCGACGCCGAGGCCGCTGCGCTCTGGCGAGAGAAGACGGACATCGACCCGAGCCACATCACCCAGTGGGGAAAGAAGGACAACTTCTGGGAGATGGGTGCCACCGGTCCATGTGGTCCATGTAGCGAGATCCACTTCGACTCCACGCCCGACAAGTCCGGGGGCCCATTGGTCAATCTGGATCATCCCGACGTTATCGAGTTCTGGAATCTGGTGTTCATCCAGTACAACCGGCGGGAGGACGACTCGCTGGTGCCATTGCCCGCCAAGCACGTGGACACGGGCATGGGGTTCGAGCGCATCGTGCGAGTGCTGCAAGGCGTTCAGAGCAATTACGACACCGATCTGTGGTCTCCGATCTTCGAAGCCATCCGCATTGAGACGGGCATGGCGGCCTATGGCGGCATCATGGAGCACCAGGTCGACATGGCCTACCGCGTCATCGCAGACCACGTGCGTTGCCTCGTCGTCGCGATGACCGACGGCGCGATGCCCGGTCCGGACGGACGAGGTTTTGTGCTGCGCCGAATCCTGCGGCGCGGCGTTCGTATGGCCAGGCAGTCTCTGGGCGCCACCGAGCCACTGCTGTGCAAACTGGTCCCGGCCGTCGTGGAGACGCTCGGCAGCGCCTTCCCGGAACTCGCCAACGATCCAGAGGGCATCGCCGCATTCATCAGGCAAGAGGAGGAGGCCTTCCTCAAGACCCTTGATCGTGGGCTCGCCCTGTTCGCTGATGCAGCGGCGGAGGCCAAGGCCGGTGACGGCTGCATTTCCGGCGAGCAGGCATTCCTCTTGCATGACACCTTCGGGTTTCCAATTGATCTCACCGCCCAAATGGCCGCGGAGCACGGCATTGGTCTGGACCGCGACGGCTACGAAGCCGCGATGCAGCAGGCCCGCGAGAAGTCTCGCGGCGACGAGGTCGATCGCGATCCGGTTCAATCCCTGCCGCCCGAAATGATCGGTGAACTGGAACAACTCGCGGGCCATGGCACCGACGATTCGCCCAAGTATGAGCGGACGTCGTGCATCGGCCACGTCCGCGGCATTTGGAACGGACGAGATCTCGTTGAGTGTGCCGCGGTTGGCGAGCGGGTCGCCGTGGTGCTCGATCGAACGTCCTTCTACGCCGAACAAGGCGGACAACTTGGTGACACCGGAAGACTCATCACCGAGGCCAAAGGAAATGCCCCTGGCGGCAGCGTATTTGAGGTCGAAGACACCGCTCGATCCGGCCCATGGGTGCTCCACATCGGGCACCTCGTGGAGGGAACGCTCCATCTCGGCGCGGACGTCGACGCCGCCGTCGATGTGGATCGGCATGGCGCCATTGAATCAAACCACACTGCGACCCATCTGCTGAACCGCGCCCTGCGTTCGACGCTGGGCGATCGTTGCGATCAACGAGGGTCATTGGTCGCGCCCGACCGGCTTCGTTTTGACTATGCCGCGGGTGAAGCGCCAAATATTGAGCAGCTCGGTGACATCGAGCGGACAGTCCAAGCGGACATCGCCGCGGGTCTGGTGGTGGACGCGGCCGACTTGCCGCTCGATGTCGCGCAGGACATTGCGGGCGTTCGAGCGATCTTCGGTGAGCAGTACCCGGATCCCGTGCGTGTCGTGTGTGTCGGGGCGCCCGTTGGGAAGCTCGCGGCCTCGCCGGACAATGTGGCGTGGCAGGCCCTCTCGACCGAGTTCTGCGGCGGCACGCACCTTGCCGACACCGCAGACATCGGCGACTTCATCATCATGCAGGAACAGGGCCTCGCCGCCGGGATTCGCCGCATCACAGCAGCCACTGGCGATGAAGCCGCTCGGGCTCGGCATGCGGGGAACGTTCTGCTGGATCGGCTGAATGCGCTCGCGTCTCTGGATGAGGACGAACTTCCGAACGCGGTCGATGCCATCACACGTGAACTCGCAAATGTGAATCTCGGACTGCTCCATCGACGCGCCGCTGAACAGTCGCATGCTTCACTGCGTGACACGACCAGGAAGATCCGCAAGATCGCCGCGGGCGCCTCCCGCGGAACGACCGTGGCGGAAGCGAAGTCGCTTGCCGAGTCGAGCGAGGGCGACTTTGTCATTGGCGAGTTGACAGCCGATAACCGGGAAACCCTGCTCGCTGGTATGGACGCCGTCCGCGCCCTGTCGCCGGATGTCGCGTGCCTGCTTGCATGCAGACCAACGGACTCGGGCAAGGTCATCATAGTGGCGCGGGTCCCCGATCAGCACATCGCCAGCGGTCTCAAGGCGGGCGACTGGGTGCGGGTCGCCGCGCAGGCCTGTGGGGGTGGTGGTGGCGGACGTCCGGACGCTGCACAGGCCGGCGGAAAGCAACCTGAAAAACTACCGGACGCATTGACCGCAGCACGCGCGCACGCGCAGGAGGCGCTCTCATGAGTGAGGTCGAAGAAACCAATACACCTGAAGAAGAGGCCTCGCCAACACACGTCACGATGATTCGGACCATCGAGCGGCAAGTTGGCGAACACGTGCTCGCAGCACTTGATGATGACGACGCGGTCGCTGCCATTACCACGCTGGTTCCAGGCGTCCGCGCCGACCGCATCGTGTCCATGCCACTCGACCGCGAACAGGTCGGAGCCATTCAGGACATCCTCCAGCAGGCCCATGCCGAGGCCGAGACCGCCGATGACGATGAGCCAGGCCGCCGCGAGGGCTTTCTGGGATTCCACACCGTGCTTCAGCAGAACGGAGACGTCGATCCGCCAAAGGGTAAGCCGCAGGCATGATCGACCGGCGGACCATTCTCGGCGTTGGTGCCGCTGCGTGTGTCATGCCATGGCTGCGAATCGCTGCGGCCGAGCAGGTTGACCAAAAGGAGGATCCCGACATGAACACCGTTCACTGGCCCGTCTCACTGGCTCAGTGGTCACTCCATCGCATGTTGCAGGCGAACGAATTGGCCGCCGAGGACTTCCCGACCTTCACACGAGAACGCTTCGGCCTGACCGGGGTCGAGTATGTCAACTCCTTCTTCAAGGACCGCTCGAAGGATGATGCGTGGCTCAATGCCCTCGCTGCCAAGTGCGACGAGGCAGGCGTCACTAGTGTCCTCATCATGGTTGATGGCGAGGGCGCGCTGGGTGACGCCGATCGCGCAGCGCAGGCCAAGTCCGTTGAAAATCACTATCGCTGGCTGCATGCCGCAGCAGCCCTCGGCTGCCATGGCATTCGCGTCAATGTCCCGAGTGAAGGCACACCTGATGAGCAGCGTGACCGCTGCGCCAAGGGCCTGAGTGACCTGCTGAAACATGCTGATGCAATGAACCTCAACGTCATGATCGAGAATCATGGCGGCCTCTCCTCCAATGGGGCCTGGCTCTCAGCGCTCATTCGACTGGTTGATCATCCTCGCCTTGGATCGCTTCCCGACTTTGGAAACTTCATCCTCGATTGGGACACCCGCGAGATGTACGACCGATACAAAGGCGTTGATGAATTGCTCCCGATGGCCAAAGCCCTGAGCGCCAAGAGCAACAACTTCGACGATCGCGGCAATGAGACTCATACCGACTATGGCCGTATGTTTGAGCTGGTTCGCAAGCACGGCTACACGGGTTGGATCGGCGTCGAATACGAGGGAGACGCATTGCCAGAGGTCAAAGGTATCGAGCGGACCCGTGACTTATTGATCACCCACGGCTGCGTCGCCGGCTGAGAAGGACACCTTCATGCGAGCACTATGCGTCACACGCCAGGGCGATCCGGTTACGCCCAATATTGAAATGTTGGACCTTCCGGATCCAACGCCAGCACCGGGTGATCTCTTGATCGCTACCGAAGCCAGCGCGCTCAATCATCTTGATCTGTGGGTTGGCCGCGGTTTGCCCGGTGTCGAGACGATCTACCCCCACATCGGTGGCTCGGATGGGTGCGGCCGCGTCATGGGCGTTGGCGACGGCGTCGACAAATCCTGGATGGGAGCGCGTGTGCTGTGCAACATGGCGGTTGAGATTCCTCCGAACCCACATCCGGACATCACACCGGCTGGACGGGACATCTTCATGATCGGTGAGCACACACCTGGAACCCACGCAGAGCGGTTCGTCGTGCCGGCGGTCAACGTGGTGGCCATCGGCGACCAACTCGATCCGATACAGGCAGCCGCCTACGGCCTGACGCACCTGACCGCCTGGAGCATGCTTTGCACCAAGGCACAGCTCCAATCGGATGACACGGTGTTGATCACCGGCATCGGCGGTGGTGTGGCCCTGGCGGCGATGAATATCGCCAATCACTTCGGATGCCGCACGATCGTCACAAGCCGCCACCAATGGAAACTCGATCGGGCATTGGCGATCGGGGCGGCCGAAGCTGTGCTCGACGATGGCACCGACTGGAGCCGGACCGTTCGTGATTTCACCGCTCGTCGCGGCGTTGACCTATGCGTCGACTCGATTGGCGCAGCAGTACACGAGTCCTGCCTGAAGTCACTGGCACGCGGTGGATGCTTTGTCTCCTGCGGGTGCACCAGTGGCGCACACCCAACGACCGACCTCGCCCGGATCTTCTGGAACCAACTGGCGGTGCTTGGCTCTACCATGGGCGACATGAACGAGTTTCGCCAGGCGGTTGCCTTGTTCTCGTCAGGGCATCTCAAGCCCGTCATTGACACGGTTGTTCCAGCGGCGAGCGGCCGGGAAGCCTACGATCGCATCGAGTCCGGCGGGCAATTTGGCAAGGTGGTAATCGATTGGACCTGAACAGCAATTCAAACATGGCACCCGATACCGACAACACAATCTGGCGGCGAAGTGGGGCGTGGCTGGCCGAGTCCCTCCCGGACATGATCACCATGCGACGGGATCTGCACACGCATCCGGAGCCGGCGGGCGAAGAGACCCGCACCAGTTCACGGGTGCTTGAGAGGATGGAGCACGCCGGCCTCGAGGCTCGGACCCGCAAGGGCGCCACCGGGCTGATCGTCGATATCGATCTGGCAGATGCAGACGCGCCGCGTCTTGCCATTCGCGCCGACTTGGACTGCGTCTCAGTTGCCGATGAAAAGGACGTGCCGTGGGCCTCGGTCAACGCCGGCTGCTGCCATGCGTGCGGACACGATGCGCATACCACCATGGCCTGTTTCGCAGCGACAGCCCTATCACGCGAGATTGATGTGATGCAAGCCCAAGGGGCCAGCAGGAATCTTCGTTTCATCTTCCAGCCCGCGGAAGAATCGGCCACCGGCGCGATCGACATGATCGATCGGGGCGCGTTGCAGGGCGTTGATCGCATCATTGCGCTGCACGTCGACCCGTATCTCGACGCCGGCCGGGTCGGCATGCGAAATGGGCCGATTACGGCCAATCTGCTGTCATTCAAAGTAACGCTGCTCGGGCGTGGCGGACACAGCGCCCGCCCACACGAAGCGGTTGATCCCATTCCCGCCGTTGTCAATCTGGTCTCACTGCTGTACCAACTTGGCCCTCGAAGCGTTGACAGCCGCCGGGCCCACTGTGTCACGGTCACATCGGTCCGCAGCGGGAATACCATCAATGCCATTCCTGACTCCGCCGAGGTGACAGGTACGATCCGGGCGGCTCGCCTTGAAGAGACGACGACGCTGCAGAAGATGGTGCAGCAGTGCGTCGATGCAGCCTGTCTGGCCACCGGCTGCCATTCCAAGGTGGTCTTTCCCCATCAGGCACCGGCCACCAATAATGATCCGAGCGTTGTTGCGTTCATGGCGGAGGCCGCCCGCGATGTCGTTGGACCTGACAGCGTCATTCGACTTGACTTGCCGAGCCTCGGGGGTGAGGACTTCGCCATCTACCAGAAGCAGGTTCCCGGCGCGATGGCTCGACTCGGCACGGGGCAAGGTCCAGTGTCCGAACGGCACGCGCTGCACTCGGGACTTTTCGACATCGACGAATCCGCCCTGCTGGTCGGAAGTCGCCTGCTGACCCGCACGGCACTGCACTACCTGCTTTGAATCAAGTCATCGAGGAACACTCGTCATGCCGATCCAATTCAACTCAAGCCCCACGCACACGCTCGGCGTAGAAATCGAACTCGGCGTCGTCGATCGCGACACGCTTGGATTGGTGCCTCGAGCCGCCGGGGTTCTTGAGCGGGTGCCCGAACAGTGGTCCGAGTGCGTCAAACCGGAGTTCATGCAGGGCTACCTCGAATTCAACACCGGCGTCTGCAATACCGTCGAAGACGTCCGCCGTGACCTCTCTGAAAAACTGGAATGGGGCTACGGGGAAGCGGCCAAGAGCAATTCGACCTTTCTGTGGTCCGGAACCCACCCGTTCTCGCGATGGGATGAGCAGTCGCTGACGCCCGACGATCGCTACCAGTGGCTCATGGAGACCATGCAATACGTGGCCAGACGCATCGTCTGTTTCGGTCTGCACGTGCATGTGGGTGTGGACGGGGGCGACAAGGCCATTCAGATGTGCGACCGGATGATGCGGCATCTGCCCGTCATGCTCGCCCTCTCGGCCAACTCGCCGATGTGGAACGGACAGGACACTGGCCTTGCCTCGTATCGATCCAAGGTCATGGAATCGCTCCCGACCGCAGGCCTGCCCGAGACCATGCGGAACTGGTCCGAATACAACTGGTTGATCGATCATCTGCAATCAACCGACTTCATTCACTCATCGCGTGAGATCTGGTGGGACGTCCGCCCAGTGCCCCGATTTGGAACCGTGGAGGTCCGCATCATGGACACACCCATGACGATGCGGCAACTGCTCGGACTTGTGGCGCTCGTACAGTGCGTGACAGCAGGTATCTCCGCGGAAATTGATCGCGGCGCCTATCTCACCGACTGCCACCCAATGATCGCCCGCCAGAACAAGTGGCACGCGGTCCGGTATGGGCTTGACGCCACCTTGGTCGACCCGGACACGATGCTGGCCGCATCGGCTCGGCAGATGGCCAGGCGCACCCTTGACCTGTGCCGCCCGGTTGCCGATCACCTCGGGTGCGCCACCGAACTGGGCTACTGCGAAGAGATCCTCCAAAGCGGCACGGGCGCTCAGCGCCAGCGTCAAGTGCTCACCAAGACGGGTGATTCGGCGGAGGTCGTGCGTGGCTTGTTGGCTGCTACGGGTGAGCCGTGGCGGATGAATGACGCTGACTGAGATTCGCGGCAATCGCGTCCGTAGCGAGTCTGTATACCGAGTCCTCGTCACCAGTCGCATCTATCAACAGAAATCGTTCGGGGTCAGTGTCCGCCAACCGGTGATACCCCGCTCGCACGCGCCGATGAAACTCGGCGCCCTTCTGCTCCATCCGATCGAGCAGCGGGTTGAGTCGCTTGGCGGCCGTGGCCTCATCAACATCAAAGATGACATTGAGGTCGGGCAGGCGGTGCCCGGTGGCGACCTGGGCCACGGCGAGGATCTCTGCCATGTTCAGCCCGCCCGCCGTGCCTTGGTAGGCACAGGTCGATGCCACAAAGCGATCGGCCAGCACCAGCGCGCCGCGGGCAAGTGCCGGTGCCACGGTCTGCTCAACCAATTGTGATCGGCTTGCCATGTAGAGCAGCATCTCGCATAGAACGGTCATGTCGGTATTGTCCGGGTCGAGCAGCAGGCCTCGTATCTGCTCACCTACCGAAGTTCCTCCGGGCTCACGAACCTCAACGACGTCCAAGCCGCCCGTTCGCGCATATTCGGTAAGTCGCGACATCTGAGTGGACTTGCCCGATCCGTCAGGACCCTCGAAGGCGATGAATTGTCCTCGCAACAACTGGTGCATCCGGGAAGTGTCGGCTCTGGGGAGGCTGTGGTCAATGGCAGGGGGACGCGGCTTCGCCATGAGATGTGGCTAGCAGGGAGGCGCCCCGCTCCACCCGCCTGAGCGGACCCCTCCCCCGTACGCGATACCATCGCACGTATGCGGATTCTCCTTCGCAACATCAACCGCGAAGCCCTCGGCGCAATCGAGTTGACCGTCGATGATTCCCCGTCCAAAGTCACCACCGACACTGATCGAGTCGTCTTCCTCGACTGGGAGCGGGCCCGCGACGACGAGGGGCATTTGCGACGATGTCTTTCCTGTGGGGGCGACACGCTCTATCGGAATCGTCGCTTTCCACAGATCACCGGATTCATCGCGGTGTTGGCGCTCGCCCTGGGGCTTGGGGGGATCCTCGGGCTGGCCACGGGATGGCCGGTGTTTATCGCCATGATCGTCGTGCTGACGCTGGACATTGCCATCTTGTTTCTCTCGCCCGAGACGCTGGAGTGTTACCAGTGCCGCTCGTCCTACCGCGAACTGGACATTGCGCGGTATCACGCGCGATGGGATCGCAGCGTCGCCAGCCGGTTCAGCGGTGCTTCTTCCGCCTGAGTTTCGTCCACAGATTCTCGATCAGAATCAAGAACGCCAATGAGAACGACACCAGAAAGCCGCTGAATCCGATCCAGTCGAGCAGCCTCGACTGGCCGCCCCGAGCAGCCAACACCAACACCGACGAGGCCATGATCATCGATGCGACCAGCACGGTGTATGACAACTGCTTACTGGCATGGTGAACCGTTCGCTCAAGCGTCTTGAGACCTTCCACGTCGAGTCCGACCTTGAACTGGTTCCCACTGACGCGTTCAAGGATGGTCGTCAACTTGCCTGGTAGCCGCTCGGCGAGCATCAGCCACTTGCCCGAATTGCGTTTGAGCCTTGCCTTGATGACCGGGATGGAGTACTGCTCCTTGATCAGTTTCTCCACGTGGGGCCTAGCGAATGCCATGAGATCGAATTCCGGGTCGATGTCTTCGGCCACACCTTCGATGGTCGTGAGGGCTTTGATCATGAGGACAATGTCTGAGGGACAACTCAAGTGGTGTTTGCGAAGTCCATCTGTGAAGGCATGGAGCATCGCCGCCATATCGACCTGCTCGAAGGACACACCCGTGAACTGATCAAGGAAGTCGTGCAAGTCCCTCCGCAGTGACCGGCGGTCCACCTGGTCCTCATGCACCTGCCCAAGCGACAGGAAGGCCTCATAGAACTTGTCGATGTCAGTCGTGGCAATGCCGTGAATCAGGTTCGCAAGATCCGTCACCGTCTCACGGTCAACGCGACCCGCCATGCCACAGTCGATGAAGCACAAACGGCCGTCCTCCATCAGGAAGAGGTTGCCCGGATGAGGATCGGCATGGAAGAAACCAACTTCGAGTACCTGTCGCAGAATCGTAAAGGCACCGTTGCGAACCAATGACTCCCGCTGCGTGTCACTCAGGCCAGCTGACTTCCAGTCGGTGAGTTGAACGCCCTTGATCTCCTCAAGGCCCAGTACGCGGCGGCGCGTGATATCCCAATACACCTCTGGGAACCAAGCCTGCTCTCCCTCTTCAAGATTGGATCGGAAGAGATCGGTGTTCCGGCCTTCGTGGGCCAAGTCCAGTTCGTGTTCGATGGCCTCCGAGAATTCCTCAACGACACCAACCGGATCGAAGGGAAGGCTCTCCGTGTGCCGATTGACCCATTCCGCAACCGCCACGAGAATCTCGACGTCTGCCTGAATGACCTTCTCAATACCGGGGCGAAGCACCTTGAGCACAACCGGCTGGCTGCCGTTCCGCAGTACCGCCCGGTGGGCCTGCGCCATCGAGGCCGCCGCCATCGGTTCTTCGTCGAGCGACTCAAAGACTTCATGCAGGTCGCCAAGATCCTCTTCCAATTGCGCCTTGATGTGAGGCCACGGAACGGATGGCACATCGGCCTGCAACTTCTGCAATTCCTCGATGTACTCCGGCGGCAGGATGTCGGGCCTGGTGCTCAGAATCTGGCCGAGCTTGATGAAGGTCGGGCCAAGTGCCTCCAACGCCATCCGCAGCCGCACTGGACGGCTGGCGGTGGCCAATTCGGGCTGCTCACCACGCGAGAAGAGTCGCTGCCCCTTATCTAAGAGCAAGTCGAGTTTGGCTTCCTCGAAGAATTCACGGAAGCCAAACTTGACGAGAATGGACAGGATCTCGCGGTAGCGGTTGGCGTGGCGGACAAGTTGGAGTACCGACATAGGGGGGATACTACCCGTTGGGAGGTATCAATCGGCCTTCGGCGGCCGCACGCCACGGCCGGGCTTCTGATCCTTACCGATCGGGCGTGAGGCCCGCTTACGGCGTCCCGGGCCCGGGCGTTTTCGCGTGTCATGCCGGGCATCGAAGCCGCCGCCCGGAGTTCCGCCGGCGCCGCGGTCCGATCGAGACCGTGGCGTCTGACTTGGCCTGAACCCATCCACGCGTTCTGGATCGACACGCACGCCCGCGGCAGGGGCCATGCCGTACCAGAGGTCAAGGTCACGCTCCCACAAGAAGGTCCACGCATCGCCATGTTTCTTGGTGCCATGTGAGGCACGGCCAGCGCGATGGACCAGATCTTCCGCCGTATTGGGAAGATCGTAATTCACGACGATGCGAACGCCCTCAATGTGCAGTCCACGACTTCCCACATCGGTTGATACGAGCACATCGACTTCCCCCGCCGAGAATGCTTCCAGCGCGCGACGTCGCTGCGCCTGTGAGCGATCTGCGTGCAACTGACCCGTCTTCAATCCGTGCCGCGCCAGCGCTGCTGCAACCCATCCGGTCCGTCGCCGTGTTCGACAGAACACCAGCATCCGACCGGCGCCGCGCTGCTCCAGAAGATGCAAGAGCAGGTCAATGCGATCTCTCGGGTGCACCATCGTCACATGCTGCTCGACGTGGGTAGCAGCCGTCGTGTGGGGGTGCGTCTCGATTCGCACCGGACTCGACAAGTGCCGCTCGATCAGTTTCTCGGCATCACGCGGCATCGTCGCAGTGAACAGCAGTGTCTGCCGCTTCGGAGGCATATGGCTGAGGATCTTCCCCACCTGCGGGGCAAAGCCCATGTCGAACATCCGGTCGGCCTCGTCGATGACGATCGACTGAATTGACGCCACCGCGAGCGCCTGCTGCCCGATCAAGTCCAAAAGACGCCCTGGCGTGCCGACGAGCAAATCGATTCCGCCCGCGAGCATTTCAATCTGCGGTTCGACGGGTGTGGTACCGACGACGACGCCGGTGCGAAGCACTGTCCCGCCGGTCAACTGCTTAGCGACCGCACCGGTCTGGTCGGCGAGTTCCCGAGTTGGGCATACCACAAGCGCCCGCAATCGCTCGCTGGCGGGCAAGCGAGACCCCTTGGCCGGCCGATCATCCAGAATGCGCTGCAGAACCGGCGTCAGAAACGCCACCGTCTTGCCGCTTCCGGTTTCCGCCAGCGAGACGACATCTCGTCCGGCCAGTACCGTTGGGATGACCTGACCCTGTACCGCCCTAGGGTGTTTGATGCCTTGCCTTGCCAGTGCCGACACGAATTGATGCGCCAGACCCAGCCCCTCGAAGGAATCTTCGGTGGACAATCTCTGCTGAATTTCAGAGGTTTTCTGGCCTCGGGTCGGAGTCGGTGCCATAGTTGCATACTCATGCTCGGGCGCCCAGACCATTCTGACCACCGCCACACGCATTCTACGTGCCGTGGCCGGTTTGCCCACGCATCAACGCCACGCGCCATCGCCATTCCGAGAACGACGAATCCGTCGCAGGCATGGCTCAATGGACTGATGTATTTCTGCTGTCTTGGCACCGCCACCTGCTGCCGCATCTTCACCGCGGTTACAAAGGGGCTCGCCCGAGGAGACTGAGGACTCGATTCCAAGGAAACCACTGCGACGCCCCGCCCACCAGCGGGGCGTCTTTCATTTCATGCCACAAACGCTCAAGCGTTCCAGCAACAAGGAAGACCCCCACAATGCCCCCCTCCTTCCACGGAAGTGCCTCCGGCAATGAACCCCAGACTCCCTCCTCTTTGGGGCCGGGTTTTGGCCTGGCCGCCATGCTCGCCACGCGATCGCTCACCACGATCCGTGGCGAGCATGCGACCAGAGGGATCACGGGGTGGATTCGCGGAATCTCATTGCAGGACCTCACCCAGGGGTTCGAGACTGTCAGCTCCGCCACGTACCTGCTGGGCGACCAAATAATCGCGCCGGGTGCCACCCAGCCCCATGGGCACGAATCCGCCGCGACATGGATGTGCCGGATCAATGGACCGGTCGAACTGCGCGACGGACGGGCCATCTGTGCCGCCGTCGCGCGGGGAGACGATCCATTGGACTTCGAGATTCGTGCTGACCTGCATCTGGCCGCAGGGCCGCAGGGCATCAGGTTCTCCACGACGAGCGATGCGGCCATCCTCAATATGGCGGGGACAGTACTCCGCCACCATGCCGCCGATGCGCTTCGTCGTCGCCCGTGCGATGTAGTCGCCCCTGAACCAGATGTCACCGCCGCCCTCATTGGCCGCGACGGTTTGTCGCTCCGTGGCCTCGAAACGCAGGTCTTCCCCGGCTTCCTCGACATCGGGATTGCCGGGGTGGCCAGCGAAGCGAGCCCGGCGAACCGAAGCGTCATCTATGACCGCGTGACGGGAGCGTGGCATACGGAGTAGTACGCGGCGAAGCTGCGCCCCGTACCCTCCCTCCATGATCCAGCGCATCGGAAGCATGGCGACGGCGGTGTTCAGGCGCATTGTGCCGGACCCGTTGGTCATCGCCATCGTGCTGACGATCGGGGTCTTTGTCGCGGCCATTCTGTGGGGACGCTTTCCGGACGACATCGGCGGGCCACTCGATCGCAGTGTGTGGCTGCTGGATGCATGGCGCGGCGGAAGCGGACTCTGGAAACTGCTGGCATTTGCCATGCAGATGTGCTTGATCCTGCTCGGCGGTCATGTGCTGGCCGAGGCGCCGCCGATTCGACGCGTACTGCGGAGAATCGCCGACATTCCACGATCCACTCCGGCGGCCGCGGCCATGGTGGGCTTGGTGGCCATGATGCTCGGCCTAGTCAACTGGGGACTGGGGCTCATCGGCGGCGCCGTACTTGCCAGAGAAACGGGCCGCTCGCTCGGCCGCCGCGGGATCACAACCCACTATCCGCTTCTTGCAGCCGCCGGCTACACCGGGCTGTTGGTTTGGCACGGCGGCTTGTCGGGTTCGGCCCCCCTCTCGATGACGACCGTCGCCGGGGCCGAGAAGGTGCTGCCCAAGGCAATGGTCTCGGCAGACACAGTCATCCCCTTGAGCGACACCATTCTGGCACCATCTAATCTGCTCATTACTGGTGGCCTGCTTGTGATTGTGCCAATCCTGCTGTGGTTCCTGTCGCCATCGACATCCCAGGCCCAGCCCATCAGCACCTTTCTCGGGGACGATCTACGCGAGACTGACGAGCCGCCAAGTATCGAGACCATTCCCGACTGGCTCAATCATACGCGCGTCATGACCACGATCCTGGGCCTAGCGCTGCTCGCCGCCGCAATCGGTTCGACCATGCACCATGGCATTGATCGCCTGGGACTCAACGACGTCATCATGTATCTGCTCGCAGCGGCGCTGCTTGTGCAGCAGTCACCCGACACGTTCATGGCCGCGGCGGCCCGCGCAGCGGCGGGATGCGCCGGAATCATCGTGCAGTTCCCACTCTATGCAGGCATCATGGGCATCATGGTGGCGTCAGGGCTGGTGCAGATGCTCACCAGCGGCATGCTGACGCTGGCATCGCCTGAGACGCTGGAGTTCTGGACGCTCGTGTCCGCCGGAGTCGTCAACCTGCTGGTTCCCAGCGGCGGGGGGCAATGGGCGGTGCAGGGGCCGATTGCGCTGAGCGCCACCCAGGAAGCGGGCATCGGCTCGGGCTCCATGGTGATGGCGGTGGCCTACGGAGACGAACTGACCAACATGCTCCAGCCGTTCTGGGCATTACCGCTGTTGGCCATCACGGGTGTCCGCGCCCGCGACATCGTGGGCTACACCGCCATTGTGATGGTCGTCGCCGGCGCGTGGATGTCGCTCTGGCTCCTCCTGTGAGCCCGCGATTCAGTCATCCTTGGCGTCGCACTCATCACGCTGCATCATCTCCCGATGAGAGGCTGGGTTGATTCCCATTTGCGTGTAGTCCCTGCGAAAGAATGCATTGATTATCCAGTCCATCAACACGCGAACCCGGCGACCAAGCCGCGGCGTCTTGAGCAGGTAGATGGCCCGCCACATCGCCCATGCGATAAATCCGTGCACCCGGATTCCCTTGAGGTCAGCTACGCCTCGATGGCGACCCAGTGGTACCAGCACGCCCTGTACATGGACATCTCCCGGCGTGGTCGGCCTGCCTTTCCACACGGCGGCAATATTTGCGGCCACTTGTGGCGCTTGACGGATGGCAATCTGGGCCAGCGGTGGCATTGGCTTGCCATCGAGGCCCGGAACAGCCGCGCAGTCACCCATGCCCCAGATGTTGTCGGTTCCGGTGGCCCGGTAGTCAGACTCACACTGCAAGCCGCCAAACTTGTTCAGCAGCAGTCCGTCGAGTTGCTTGAGTACTGGACTTGGCGCAATGCCTGCAGTCCAGATCACGGTGGAGCATGGAAGGACGTTGCCATCACTGTCCACAACGTGGTCGGCGTGGACTTCCTTGACTCCGACCCCCGTGTGAATATCGATGCCGCGCCGCACCAGCATCTTGGTGGCCCAGTTCGAGAGATGCTCCGGCAGGATGGCGAGCAGTCGCTTGTTGAACTCGAAGACCGTGAAAGTGATGTCGTCGTCGCTGACATTGTGGTAGTTCGCCGACGCCTCGCGCACGAAGACCTCCAACTCACCGACGACCTCGATGCCGGTCACGTTGCCGCCTACGACGACAAAATGCAGCAGGCGGCGACGTTCCTCGGAATCACTGATCGCGTTGGCCAACTCCAGCAGTTCAACCGCACGATCACGCAACATCGACGCATCAGACATGTGCTTCATGAAGAAGGCGTGTTCACGGACGCCGGATACCACATCTTCTGGCATGATTCGTGTCACGCTTCCGAGGGCCACGACAAGATGGTCGTATTCAAGCGAGCGACATCGATCGTCACCGATCAATTGAATGTGCACCTTCTTCTGCTCAGTATCCAACCCGGACACCTCGGCCATCAGAAGTTCGGCCTTGGGCGCGAATTCCCGAATCGGTACGGTGCAGTGCCGCGGCTCAATCGAGCCACATCCTGCTTCCACCAGGAGCGGGTAGAAGATGAAGTAGTTGTTGCGATCGATGATGACCACTTCGACGTCAAGACCGAGTCGCCGCTTTGTCAGTTCCTTGGCCAGGTACGAACCGCCGAAGCCACCTCCAAGGATGACGATGCGGTTGCCTTGGCTGGCAGATTCCATGCGGTAACCTTTCCGTCTTGAAGTGGCGGGCCGTCCATCACCGTGTGCTGATGACCCAAGGAGTCGGAAGGGTATCCGACCACGTGATTCCTGTGGTGGGACGGATCATCCTCAAGCGGGGGCACTTCTCCCGATGTGATGATCGATCCCACCAACACGATTGACCACACAACCGGAAACGCCGTAATCAAGACTGCGAAGACTGCCAGTTTCTGCGCCGTATCCCGCTTAGTCCGCCCAACGATTTCGCAGACGATGACCACAAAGGACACAACGACAAACTTAAAGGCGGCCATGCCAGGTACGCCAAATTCCTCAATCACCATCTTCGCAATCGGATTCATCTCGACGCCACTGAAGAAGAGGATCACCCGGGTCAAAATGATATCGAGCGACGCCAAGAAGACCAACCACAGGTAGAGGTTGGGAAACAGCACGACCGCGCGGTGTCCTCGCCCGGGGCGCCGGTCTTGCTGATGATGCGAAAACTGTTCCGCGGCGACGTGCATGCTTGACTGCTGGCTGCTCCTCAGATCACGGGGTCATGGTCGGGCACGCCGGTCACCTGGCGGGTCCCGAGATTGACCAGTTCTACGCCCTGCTCCTCCTGGACATCCCTCGCCGCAGCGTCATCGGCCACGGCGCTGTGGCAAGCCGCCTGCGCATCGCCTGCTCCAACAGACTGCCGGGTCTTCGCAGCGAGCCGATGAATCTCGGCGGGGTCGAGCACACCACGCTGCTCCAGTACCGCCCGCTGCTCCTCGCTCAACGCTGCACTGACCTGAGGCTTGTCCCAGGCAAACGCTTCGTCCTTTCCTGACATGAACTCCTGAATCTCCTTGCTGATACGCACCGAGCACCAGTCGTGCCCGCACATGGCGCAAAAGTCTGTATCAACGTCGAGATCCTCATCGTGCATGGCACGCGCGAAGTCCGGATCGAAAGCGAGATCAAAGTGCTTCTGCCAGTTGAGAGCCGCGCGGGCCTTGGTCAGTTCGTCGTCACGATGACGCGCGCCGGGAATGCCGAGCGCCACATCCGCCGCGTGGGCGGCGATCTTGTAGGCGATGCACCCCTGCTTCACATCATCCTTCTTGGGAAGCCCGAGATGTTCCTTGGGTGTGACATAACACAGCATGGCCGCCCCGTGCCAGGCGGCTGCCGTGGCACCGATGCACGAAGTAATGTGGTCGTACCCCGGGAAGATGTCAGTCACCAATGGCCCAAGTACGTAGAAGGGCGCGCCGTGGCACCGACGCCGCTGCAACTTCATGTTGAACTCGATCTGATCAAAGGGCACGTGCCCGGGTCCCTCCACCATGACCTGCACGCCCCGCCTCCATGCCCGCTCGGTCAACTCACCGATGGTTTCCAACTCGCCGAGTTGCGCCTGGTCGGTCGCGTCTGCGAGTCCACCGGGACGCAAGCCGTCGCCGATGCTGAAGGTCACGTCGTATTGGCGGAGAATGTCACAGATGTCATCCCATGCGTCGTACATGGGATTCTCCCGTCCGTGGGTCAACATCCATTTGGCCAGAAGCGAGCCACCGCGGGACACGATGCCGATCAAACGGTCCCGCACCATGGGAACATGGGCGCGACGCAGTCCTGCATGGACCGTCATGTAGTCCACACCCTGTTTGGCCTGATGTTCAATGCCAGCGAGAATTGCTTCATGGTCGAGGTCTTCGAGCCTGCGATCGATGATCATCGCATAGATGGGCACCGTCCCAATCGGCGCGGTCGACTCACCGATGATGGCTTCCCGGCACACGTCGAGATCGCCACCCGTGGACAGATCCATCACCGTGTCGGCGCCCCACTTGAGCGCCCAATGCAGCTTCTCGATTTCCTCCTCGGTTCCGCTTGACACGGGCGAAGCGCCCATGTTGGCATTGACCTTGGTGAGGCTCGCGCGGCCGATCGCCATGGGGTCGAGCGTGCCAGCGAGGTGATTGACATTGGCGGGAATCACCAGCCTGCCCGCGGCAACTTCGTCGCGCACCTGCTCGGGCGTGATGTGTGGCTCACGCTCGGCCACGCGACGCATCGCATCGGTGACCGTGCCAAGCCGCGCCGACTCAAGTTGAGTGATCGGCGTGAATCCAGTCGGCGGCACCGCCACGATTGGCGCATCGCCATGGTTGTGCCCGCGACATCCGTCAGAACTCCTAGCGATCGTCCAACCATCCGGCAGAAAGTCCCACGCCGTCAGATCACTCGGCGGCGGCATGCCTGGTGTATCGGGGCTGGCGTACATCAGAGGTCCGCCCACGTCGGCCGCCAGGGCAAAACTTCCGGGGGTGGTGCCAGAGTCGAATTGACCGGGATTGTCCGCCCCGTACAAGGGCATGACATCAAGAAATGCGTCGGCGTTACTCGCCGTCAGATCAATGTCGGTGGAGTGCGGTGTGTGTTTGGAGTGCATAGGGCCTTCCCTCCGCCGGTACAAGCCGGATCAGGTTTCACGGGTGCATCTCAGCCACCTTCATGCGGCGGCGCCCCGAGGCGGCTGCAAGGGTACTCGGTGCGCGGCTCCGAGGGGGGTCAGGTACCGCCCACTTACCAGCCTTCAGGAACGGCGGGTGGTCCAGTGGCGGCGGCCACTTCGTCGGGTTCGCCTTGTGGCGGGCCCCTGTAGCCGTGGGCGATGATGAATATCTCGGTGGATTCCTTACGGGATGCTTCCGGCTTGAATGGCTTGACCTTGTCGAACCGGACCCCGGCCTCGGCGAGCAATTGCGGCATCGCGGATCCTTCCAGCACTTTCATCACAAGCGTGCCGTTGGGTTTGAGCCATTGCGGACACAGGTCCATGGCAAGTTCGCACACGCGGACGCTGCGGAAGTGATCGGTGTCGCGGCTTCCAGTCGTCGAGGGCATCATGTCGGAGAGGATGACATCGAACAGCAGTCCGGCCGGCACACCGGCACCATCGGGGTTTTCGGCATTGCCGAGCAGGGCGGTAACGTTCTCTGGCAGGCCTTTGGCAACGTCCTGGAGGTCGATTCCCCACGCACGCCCCTTCTTGCCCACCCGCGCTGCAATGACCTGCAGCCATGAGCCTGGCGCACAGCCCAGATCCAGCACCTGGTCGCCCTTCTTCAGAACGCCACGTCGGTCGTCGATCTGCATGAGTTTGAACGCGGCGCGGGAGCGATAACCCTTGCGCTTGGCCTCCCGAAACCAGTGGTCGTGAATCTCCCGCTCGGCCACGGCTCAGGCCAAACTCAGTTGCCCGCCGCGTGCCTGCTGCACAATCCGCTCGGCGAGCGTGACTGCCAGCGAGCCCGCCTCGGCATCGACCGGGGGCCGCTCTGCGGTGCGGACGCTCCGTAGAAAGTCCTCGGCCTGCAATCGCAGCGGCTCGGCATCGGCAACCTTGAGATCTTCGAATTTCACCAACTCAAGGTAATTTACGGTGCTCAGATCCTCGCCCGCTGCGAGCCGCGTGCGAAGGTCCGCGAGTTGTTCGGCATTGGCCGCCTTTCGGATGACCTTGACCTTCCGCTCGACAAAGTCGGCGGACACATAGATCTCCTCGGTGATGATCCGAAGTGTCCGTTCGGTCTTCATGGCAAGGCGGGAGGCGGTGACATTCGCAACGCAGCAGTGTCCGTTGGCATCCGGCGGATAGGTCATGCGGACGTTTGCGACATCTTCCGCTTCACCAAGTACGGCCACTGCGCTTGCCTGCACGTCTTCCGGCACGCCGCCGACGAGCATGGTGAGCAAGTCGAGGTCGTGAATCATCATGTCGAGCACGACACCGACATCCACGCTTCGGAAGGTCATCGGGCTGATGCGGTGCAATTCCAGGTGGCGAGGATGCAGCTCACCCAGCGACTTGATGGCCTGCATGACCGGGTCGTATCGAACGACGTGACCAACCTGCAGCGCGACGCCCGCGGACTCAGCTGCGCTGGCGATGGCGGCTGCGTCTTCGGCGGTGGGCGCCAGCGGCTTTTCGATCATGCACGCCACGCCAGCTGCGAGTAGTTGTTCGGCTGTCTCGCGGTGGTGGACCGTCGGTGTCGCGATGGTCACCGCATCAACGCCTCCGGAAACCAATTCGTCGATTGTGGCGAAGGCTTCGCCCCCCCACTCCCCGACGATGTCTTGCGCGCGAGTCGCATCATGGTCCACAACACCCATCAATTCGGCGCCATCCATCTGCGCATAGACACGCGCATGATGCCGGCCCATGCGGCCGACACCGACCACTCCGCAGCGAAGGACTTGTTCACTCATTGGTCTGACTCCCTGAGATTGTGCATGGTACAGACCTCGGCAGCCTCAATCCCGATGCACGCGCGCCCTGAATGCTCGATCACGCCGCACCGCATCATGATGTGCCTGGCCGCTCCACGTACCCATTGAAAGCAGTTCCATCACAGACCGAGCCGTTCGCAGAATGACCCAGAACCATGGGCCGATGCACAGTAGGACGAAGAGGACAGCCACCATGCCGAAGGCCGTCTCTGTATCGATCTTTACCACGCTTTCAGGAAACGGCATGAGCCAGGTCCAAAGTCCGACTGGCCCGAGTAGCCAGATCGTCGTCGTCAATCGCCTCGCCGTGTATTTGATTTCGAGTTCATTGGCAATCGACGCCAGATTGGCCAGCAGCAGGCCAGCCCCACACAAACCGGCGGCCTCCATGCCGACCGATCCCCATGACGGAACACCCTCATGTCGTTCCAACCAGAAACCCAATGGCCAACAGGCCAAACCCACCCTGGCCCCCCATCGCACCACGAAGAAGATCGGATGTTCGATATCGAGGGTAGCCGGACTCACCAACCACGCCGCGGCCGAGGCCCCCCACGCTATCGGGATCAGCGCCGTGAGATACCGCTCACTCGGAAGTCCGCTCATCGATATGAACGCGACGACGAGCGCCGCGATCAGACTGACCAGAAGCAACAGCAGTCCGGCCCGAAACATCAATGACCGAATAAACCGTTCGGTGATGCGAAAGGACCGCTCGCCCTCCTTGAGAATGGTCGGCCGCGCCAAGGATGTTCGACTGGCACTGGACCGCCGGGTCGATACGAAGCCGCACTCGGGGCATGGCCAGCCGAGCTGCGTTCCCTGCAAGTCGTAGCCGCAGCCACCACAGGGCCTCGCGGGTTCGCCAGGAGCGGAGTCGGAGGCGCCGGCAAAGGACGCTGGACGGCTCCGCGCGCAGTCACGGCACAAGGCGCCGATCGGAAGTCCGGGGGTTGGGGCACCACAGTCTGGACACACCACCCCGGAACGCGACCCGCTCGGCGGACTTTCGGGTGACTTATGTTCAACAGCCGCCGATGTCGCCACCAGCCCGCACTCCGGGCACGGCCGAGACATGGGTATCCCCCGCAGGTCATAGCCGCATCCGCTGCAGGCCCTGCCCGCCGGACCATCCATGTCCTGGGGCGTCAGATGAAACGGATCGATCGGGGGCATTTCGCCTCCTAGGTGGCGCTCACCTGGGCGGCCTGCACATGAGCAACGGCCGCCCGGAACATCTGCAAACCGGGCGTCTCGCCCTGCTGCGCATCAAGCCTCGTCCAACTGGGATGCTGCGTCCATCGGACGTAGCGTTCCGGGTGCGGCATCAGTCCCAACACCAGTCCGGTGTGATCACAGATACCGGCAACGCGTCCGCGGGATCCGTTTGGATCATCGTCGGCGGCATACCGCACTGCAATGCGACCGTTCTGCTCAAGTTCCTGCATGGTCTCGTCTGGCGCGTGGAATCGGCCTTCGCCGTGGGCGATTGGCAATACGGCCGTTGCGCCTTCGGCCCGCAGGCCCTGCGTCCACACGCAGCGTGACTGTGGATACGCAACGCGAACCCAGCGGTCAACGAACCGTGCCCCGTCGTTTTCGAGCAGGGCCGCTTCCGTCCGCGCCGGTGTCTGGCCCCACGGCCCCGGCAAGAGTCCCGCCTGCACCGCGATCTGAAATCCATTGCACGGAGCAATCATCGGGACGCCGCGATCGATGGCGGCTCGCAGGCGATCGATGATGGGACCGCTGAGCATAGTTGCAAGGATGCGGCCCGCCGCCACAGCATCGCCATAGGAGAACCCGCCCGGCAGACCAACCAGATCAAACTCGTCGATCATGTCCGGGTCCTGCAGCAACGTCGTGAGATGAACGGAAACCGCATTGGCGCCGGCCAATTCAAAGGCCTCGACCAATTCACGGTCGCAGTTGATGCCTGCAGCAGTCAGGATGAATGCTTTTGGGCGGGCTGCCATGTCGGCAGCGTATGGCATTCCGCGATGGGTAGCGATGGTCATCAGAGTTTCAATCCCGACTGCCAACTGGCGCGAAGATCATCGAGCGAGACCGCCAGGACATCTCCCAGCGTCACGACCGATTCGGCTTGGAATCGTCCGATGACGCGGTGCCCGGTGCCACCAAGTGTGTCTGCAAGGGCGGGCAGATCGGACGGATCGACTCCCAGGAGATACCGCGAAGGTGTCTCAGCAAAGCAGGCCACCGCCAGCGATGCAAACTCGCCTTGAATCGCCTCCACATCGAGAGCCAGCCCGACTTCGCCTGCAAAGGCCATCTCTGCTGCCGCCAGCAGGACGCCGCCTTCGCTTGGATCGTGCGCGCTTCGAACGAGCCCCGCAGCGATAGCGCGGGCCACAGCCTGAGCTCGGTTCGGCCCTGCCTGCAGGTCTGTGACCGGCAACGCGCGGGATCCCGGTGCGGTTGGCGCCACTCGAATCAAATGGCTTCCGCCGACCGCGTCGGTCGTCTGCCCGACGAGCACCAACACGTTGCCCGCCACCTTGGCGTCCATGGTGACGCATCCCGCGATGTCCTCAACGATGCCAAACCCACTGATCAACAGCGTGGGTGGAATGCGAATCGTCTCGCCGGTGTCGGTGATGAATTGATTGTTCAGCGAGTCCTTCCCACTGATGAAGGGGGTGCGGTATGCCAGACCGCCATGGAGGCAGCCAACCGATGCGCGAACGAGTTCGCCCATGCGCTGCGGATGCTCGCATCCGGGCCAACAGTAATTGTCGAGCACGGCAATTCGGCTGGGGTCAGCGCCGACGCACACGAGGTTGCGTACACACTCATCCAGCGCCGCAAGCACCATCAGATAGGGGTCATCACACCAGCCAGTCGCCAGCCCGGTGCCGATTGCCAGCCCACGGTTGCTGCCTCGAACGGGCGTCATCACTGCTGCGTCGCCGGGCCCGGTACCCGCTGGGCCCACAAACGGCTTGACCATCGTCCGCCCTTGCACCTCATGGTCATACTGCCGCACGATGTCCTGCTTCGAGGCGATATTGGGGTGTGACAACAGGGCGTGGAGCGTGTCGGTGATGTCGGGTTCGCAGGTTCCGGTGCGTTTCGTGCCCGGGGGTTTCCAGACGGCTTCCCGGACGCGATCGGGCACGCCCTCATGCATGAAGGCCATCGAGAGGCGGCCGATTTCCGCGCCGTCGTAGTGCAGGACGAGTGCGCGATCGGGCGTTCCGAAGGTGCCGAGATCGCACCACTCAACCTCATGCTCTGCGCATACGGCGGCCAAGGCGGCAATTCGATCCGCGGGCACCGCAAGCACCATCCGCTCCTGCGCTTCACTGATCCAGATTTCGGTCGGCGTCAGCCCCGCGTACTTGAGCGGGGCGCGATCGAGATGCACATCGGCACCGAGTTGCTCGCCCATTTCGCCGACCGCGCTACTGAACCCGCCGGCGCCACAATCGGTGATTGCCGAATACAGACAGCCTGACCCGTGATCGCGTGCGGCGAGAATCGCGTCGAGCGTCTTCTTTTCGGTGATCGGGTTGCCGATCTGTACGGCGTGTGAGAATTCGTCAGCATGCGTATCGGTGAGTTCCGCGGACGAGAAGGTGGCGCCGTGAATGCCATCGCGGCCAGTCCGCCCGCCCATGGCAATGATGTGATCGCCCTTCTGTGGCTCGCCGTGCGTCATATCCCGCGGCATCACGCCGACGCAGCCGCAGAAGACCAGTGGATTGCCGATGTGTCCGGGATCGAACCAGACGGTCCCATCAACCGTGGGAATGCCCATCCGATTTCCGTAGTCCCGTACTCCCTGCACGACCCGTGAGAGAATCCGCCGGGGGGGCAAGCACCCTTCGGGAATGGTCTCGGTGTCCAAGGGCGCCACACAGAAAACGTCCGTCGCCGCGATCGGACGTGCTGCCAATCCGGTTCCGATGATGTCGCGAATACATCCACCGATGCCGGTCGCGGCGCCGCCATATGGTTCCAAGGCGGATGGGTGATTGTGCGTCTCGACCTTGAAGCACACGGCGTGCTCGTCGTCGAAGCCGACGATGCCTGCATTGTCAACGAAGACTGAGAGGCACCACTCAGACAAGCCCTCATCCATGAGCCGGTGCGTGGCCGCGGCCACGGTCGACTTGAGCAGGTTGTTGATACGAAGCCGGCCATCCGCAAGCCGCTCGCTGCCCGGGATGGGCTCGCCGCCTGGAAGATCTCCTTGGTACTCGACCGTGGACTTCAGCGTCTTGTGAACACAGTGCTCGGACCATGTCTGGGCGAGCGTCTCGAGTTCAATGTCTCGCGGCTCGCATCCCCGCGCTCGAAAGTGTGATTGCACGGCCTGCATCTCGTCCAGGCTCAGAAAGAGATGGGCGTCCCGGCTCAGTGCGAGCAGCGCGGTGTCGTCAAGGTCAAGTATGGGGACCCCATGCACGCTCATATCGTGCGCGTGACCGGCTGGGAATGCATCTGGGTGTTCCGGCCCACGATGGACATCGTGGATCAACGGGTTCGCCAGACATGCTGCGGCGATTGCTGCAGCTGTTCCTTCATCAACGCCGTGCATGTCATATCGATGCCCGGTGCGAACCTTGACGACCGTGGCTGTCATCGCCTCAATCGCCGCCTCGACGGCGTCTGCGTCTGGATCCATCACCCCCGGAAGCGGATGCACTTCGATCAGCGCGGCCGCGCGAGGTGGCGACGCTCCGATGACTACTTCATCGGTCACAGGATGTGCCAGAAGCGTCTCGGCCAGAGTTTGGATTGAGTCGCCGTGCAGCTCACCTTCGATCAGGTAGACGCTGGCGGTCTCAACACATGTTGGGCACGGAGACTGTCCAGACGCCTGAATGGTCGCAAGCGCTTCGCGGCCCTTGGGGTCGCCCGCCTCTGAGCGGGGTCGTACTTCGACGCGGTACACGCTCACATCACTGCTCCTGCTCGAACATCTCGGCCTGTTGTTTGGCAAGCAGATCACACCGCTCATTGTCGGGGTGACCGGTGTGCCCCTCCACCCAATTGCAGGTGATCGACAGTCGAGCGCGCTGCGCATCGAGGGGCCGCCACAGATCTTCGTTCTTGACCGGTTTACGACCGCTGGTCTTCCAGCCGCGGCGTTTCCAATTGTCCATCCAGTCGGACAGCCCCTGAAGCACATATTTACTGTCGGCCCACAGGTCCACCTGAGCTCCATCCGGCACCGTCCGCAGCCCCTCCAGCACGGCGGTCAGTTCCATGCGGTTATTGGTCGTATCAGGCTCGCCACCTGCCAGAATGACCTCTTCCCCAGCCCCTGAAACAGGCCGAATCACGCAGGCCCAGCCCCCTGGACCGGGGTTGCCGAGGCACGCTCCATCTGAATGCAACTCAACGTGAAGACTGGGGTTGGTCACCGTGGCTGGGCTCCGTACGTGGCGGGCAGTCTATTCAGAATCGCCTCGGCGAGTCCGCCCTGCCCAAATCGAGCCCAGCCGTCCCCAACCGAACGTTTTGCAGACCGAACCCGCCGCTATCCACCACTTATCCACAGGCGCGGTTCGCCCACGAGTCTCGAGCATGGCCCGATCGGACCCCCAACTCCTGCCGGGCACATTGCTTGCAGATCTTGCTCCAGACCGCGTTCTTGATACACTACCCGGCTCGCCTCAGTGGCGAATTGGAGCCCCGATGCCCACGATCAACCAGCTTGTCCGAAAGCCCCGGCAAAGTCCCAAGACCAAGTCGAATGTCCGGGATCTCAATGCATGCCCGCAGAAACGCGGCGTGTGCTTGCAGGTCCGGACCGTGACTCCGAAGAAGCCGAATTCGGCACTTCGAAAGGTCGCCCGTGTGCGTCTGTCCAATGGCAAGGAAATCACTGCATACATCGGCGGCGAAGGCCACAACCTGCAGGAGCACTCCATTGTGCTCGTGCGTGGCGGCCGTGTTCGTGACCTTCCTGGCGTTCGATACCACGTTGTTCGTGGCAGTCACGACACTCTCGGTGTTGACGGTCGCAACAAGGCACGATCCAAGTACGGAACCAAGCGGGCACGCAAGTAGCCCCAGCACAACACGCGGCGATGACCAGGAGTCGCCGCAGGCAAGTAATCGGCGGAATTCGATACCCACCGGTGAACACACGGCCCGCATCGCGGGCAGATGAGCCAAAGGAGGCCCACCATGGCCGGTCGAATTACTGCATCTGAGAAACAACTCCAGCCCGACCCCCGACACGGCGATCGTGTGCTGGCGAAGTTCATCAACTGCGTCATGCTCGATGGCAAGAAGGCGGTCGCGCAGCGTGTCGTCTATGACGCCCTCGACAAGATTCAGGCGCGTATCGACAAGGACAAGCGAGAGGGCATGCCTGAAAAGGCCATCGACGCTTTTCGCCAGGCCATCGACAACGTGAAGCCCAACGTCGAAGTCCGCTCCAAGCGGGTCGGCGGCGCCAACTATCAGGTTCCCATGCCGGTGACGCAGAAGCGGCGTCAAAGCCTGGCCTTCCGATGGCTCATCACTGCGGTCCGCAGCGAGAAGGGCAAACCACTGGCGGTACGCCTCGCCAAGGAACTCTACGACGCTGCCAATGGCGAAGGTAAGGCCTGCACAGTCCGCGAGCAGACGCACCGCATGGCGGAAGCGAACAAGGCGTTCTCGCACTTCGCGTGGTAGTGCAGGAGTCGGAATTCGGAAGTCGCGATTCAGGGGCGCGGTATCACCGTCAGGTGTTGCTGCCTGACTTTGGCATTGCTGGTCAGAAAAAGTTGGGTGACGCGACGGTTCTTGTCGTTGGATGTGGCGCGCTTGGGTGCGGGGTGGCCGATCTGCTGGCGCGGGCGGGTGTTGGGACGCTTCGCATCGTTGATCGGGATGTGGTCGAAGAAACAAATCTGCAGCGGCAGGTCTTGTTCAGTCAGGCTGACGCCGATGCTTCGCGGCCCAAGGCCATCGCCGCGGCCGAGCGGCTTCGTGCCGTCAACCCGCTGATCGATGTTGAGCCGATGGTTGCGGACTTTCGGGCAGGCAACGCCGAGGACATTGCAGCCGGCATGAGCCTGCTCATCGACGGACTGGACAACTTCGAGAGTCGCTACCTGCTGAATGATCTCGCTGTGAAGCATGGTCTGCCCTACCTCTACGCGGGCGCTGTCGGAACCGGCGGGATGCTCATGCCGGTGCTGCCGAAGGGTGGTGGGCAGGGACGTGCGATTGAATGGGCGCCGCACCAGGCCACCCCGTGTCTCCGTTGTGTCTTTCCAGAACCACCTCCTGCGGGGTCCACGCCGACCTGCGACACAGCGGGCGTCCTGGGTCCGACCATCGCAGCGGTCACCGCGCAGCAAGCGGCCATCGCGCTCTCGCTGCTCATCGACCGGATCGATGGCTTCGATCGTTCCATGCACTCAATGAATCCGTGGACCGGCGAGGATCGACGCGTGAGTACCGGAACGCCCCGGGAGGACTGCCCGTGCTGCCACGACCGCGTCTTCGACTGGCTCGATGGATCGCGATCAACACGCGATGAAACGTTGTGTGGTCGCAACACCGTCCAATTGCTTCCCGCCAGCACAGACCTAGTGGATCTCGCCGCCCTTGCAGCGCGGCTTGCCCCCCACGGCCGCATCCTCTGCGACGAACACGCGCTGCGGGTGGATCTCAATCACGAGAGCGTCCGGATCACCGTCTTCCCAGACGGACGCGCCCTGATTGGAGTCGAAAATCCGGCGCAGGCTCGCACGCTCTACGACCGATTCATCGGTTCGTGAGCGTAGAATCAGAAGCATGAACCCAACCATCAATCAAATGCACGCGCACCGATCGATCCGATCCTATACAAGCGAGGAGATTCCGGATGACCAGTTTCACGCTGCCTTCGAGGCGGCGCAGTGCGCGTCGACCAGCGCCAACATCCAGGTCTACAGCACTATTCGAGTCACCGATCAGGACACGCTGCAGCAACTGGTCGGATTGACCGGCGGGCAGGAAAAAGTGGCGCAGTGCGGGACCTTCCTGGTGATCTGTGGCGACATGCGGCGGCATCGCTTGTTGGCCCAGTGCGCCGACTGTGCGTGCGTCGAGAACCTCGAGTCGTTCTTGCTGTGCGCCGTGGACGCCTCGCTGTTTGCGCAGAATCTGTCGTTGGCGATCGAATCGCTGGGATGGAGTATCTGTTTCATCGGTGGGCTGCGCAATGACCTCACTGCCGTTGGCACATTGCTCGGTCTCCCGCAGGGGGTGTATCCCTTTTTCGGCATGTGCATCGGTCGCGCAGACGAAGAACCCTGGAAACGACCACGGCTTCCGGTTGAAGCGTCGCTCTTCGACGACCGGTACCCAGACGACGACACCATGCGATCCATGCTGAACTCCTACGACGACGAAATGGCCGCCTATTACCAGCAGCGCGGCGCCTCTGGACGACGCTGGATCGGCCAAATGGAGCAGTTCTTCGCCAAACCCCGCCGCACCGGCGATCGCTCCTTCTACGAGTCGCAAGGCGCCTCGCTGGAATAGCGGTCACCCCCAAAGGGTGCTTCTCCCCTGCTTGCGGGGGAGATGTCCACTAAGGGGACAGAGCGGGTGCCGGTACCGCGATGAAGACCCGGGGTATGCTCCTTCCGAGGAGATTCCCCATGCCCATCACCCGACGCACCGTCATTCGAGCCGCAGCCGCATCGCCTCTGTTCGTGCCCGCGCTCTCGTGGGGCCGCATACTCGGTGCCAATGACCGGCTCAAGATGGCCGTCATCGGAACCGGTGGCCAGGGGACCTGGCTCCTCAACGATCTCGTCAAGCGACGCAACGACGAGAACACCGAGGTCATCCGCGTATGCGACGTCTATCGCCGCCGGCTCGACAACGCCGCCAACGTGGCCTCTGTCGCTGCGGACAAGGCCACGATGGAATACGAGCGCGTACTCGACGACCCGGACGTCGATGCCGTTGTCATCGCCACGCCCGATCACTGGCACACCAAGATCGCCATCGAGGCAATGGAAGCCGGCAAGGATGTGTATTGTGAAAAGCCGCTCTCGCACACCATCCCACAGGCGCTGGCCTGCCGCGACGCCGTCCATCGCACGGGTCGCACACTGCAGGTCGGTCCCAATCGCACCAGCGATGGAAGTATCTGGGCCGCCAGACAGGCCATCCGAGAAGGTCGCATCGGCAAGCCGACGTGGAGCCAAGGGGCCTACTGCCGCAACTCACGGGGCGGCCAATTCAACTGGCACATCGATCCGGACGCCGGACCGAAAAACGCCCGCGACACGGCGGGCTACGTCTGGTGGGATCGCTGGCTCGGTCATGAACACGGCCTCGCCCCAAAGATCGACTGGAATGCCGATCACTTCTTCCGTTTCCGCAAGTACCTCGCCTATAACGGCGGTCTCGCTACCGACCTGCTCTACCACCGGCTCGCCCCGCTTCTGCTCGCGATCGAGGGGCACGACGGAGCCTACCCCAGGCGCGTCGTGGCCAGCGGCGGCACCTATCTCGAAAAGGACGAGCGGGACATCCCCGACACTTTCTTCATGATGGTCGACTACCCCTCCGAGCACACCGTTGTGCTCTCGAGCGTGATGACCAACAACGACACCTGGCCCACGGTCATTCGGGGCCAATTCGGCACCATGGAATTTGGAGATGGCGTGAGCATCAGAGAGCAATCTCCCTGGTGGGAAGAGTTTCGGGCCGTCAACAAGATTCTCACAACCCAGTCCGATGGCAAACCCAGCCCCAAGCCGGGCACCGCGACCGTCCACGTGGATCCCATGGACCGCCGAGATCAGATGGGCAATTTCCTCGATGCCGTGCGGCGGGGCGACCAACTGGCCTGCAACGTCGATCTGGGCTGCGCGACGATGGTGGCCATCAAAATGGCCGTCGACTCGTGGAAGCAGGATCAGGTGCTGCTGTGGGATACTGACACCGAGGTTGTGCGACGGACCTGATTCTCCGAACCACCGGCCTCCCGAGGCCGTAGCAAGCCGATCTCACCACAATTGCAGCCCGAAATCCCTCGCTGGGGTAGGATTGGCCCTCGCACTCTCAGGGGAGGGACGAACGATCAACCACGTGTTCAGGAGACACATCATGCGTATTCCCATCATGTTGACCGCCATCGGCGGTCTGAGCGTTGCCGCAGTCACCCTCGCGGCCGATGCCGTCGATCCAGCCAATACCCAGATCGACACCCGTGTCGCCGCCACCGATGGTGGTGCCAAGAAGGACTTCCCGAAGTTCGACACGGTCGTCAAGGACAACTACAAGAAGGTCGTTTCGACCGTCGACGGCAAGCCCGGGATGTACACCCTGTACGTGGACCGCAAGACCGGTGGCGTGATGGCCGAGTTGCCCCGCAACTTCGGCAAGCAGAACATCTTCTTCGCCTACACCATATCTGGTGGCATCCCGCAAGCGGGCGTGCAGGCTGGTGACATGTACGCGCACTGGAAGAGGTTCGGCAAGCGACTTGCCCTGATTCAGCCGAACTTTTCGGTCCGCTCCACAGGCGATAAGCAGTCCAGAGCCGGAACCAAGCGCGTCTTCACCGACCGCGTCATTCTTGACGTGCCGATCAAGACCATGGGCCCTGGCGGTGGACCGGTCATCGACTTGACCGACCTACTGGTCAAGCAGTCGTCGAAGTTCTTTGGCGGCGCGACCTCCGGGGCCAATACACGTCTGGCAACAGTCGAAAAGGCCAAGGCCTTCCCCAAGAACATTGAACTCGCATTCGGCCTGCCTCTCCGTGGCGGCAAACTCGGCACGCTCGCGTACTCGATTGCTGAGATTCCAGAGAACACCGGCTACAAGCCGCGTGTTGCGGACGAGCGTATAGGCTACTTCACAACCGCTCACCGAGACATCGGCGATGCGTCCGAAGAGAATCCATGGGTTCGCTACGTCAACCGGTGGAACCTTCAGAAGGCGGACCCCAAGCTCGCTATGAGCCCGCCAAAGAAGCCCATTGTCTTCTATGTCGAGCACACCACGCCCGTGCGGTATCGCCGCTGGGTGCGGGACGGCATCCTCGAATGGAACAAGGCCTTCGAAAATGTCGGCATCGTGAATGCGATCGAGGTCTATCAGCAGGACGCCGATACCGGCGCTCACATGGAAAAGGATCCGGAAGACGCCCGCTACAACTTCTTCTTGTGGACCAATGCCGACATGGGCTTTGCCATCGGCCCCAGCCGCGTGCATCCTAAGACCGGTGAGATCCTCGATGCGGACATCGTCATGGATGAGGGATTCATCAATGGCTGGTCCAAGACCTGGAAAGACCTCATCCCCGAGACCGCCCTTGAGGGCTTTGGTCCAGACGCCTTGGCGTGGCTGGCCGAGCACCCCGAGTGGCACCCGTTGGTGTTGCTTGCTGATCGCTCGGAGCGAGAGCAGGTCCGCCAGCAACTCCGCCGCGAGGCGAGCATGCGGGCTGCCGGCTTGTTGCCCGGCTTTGCGTCGCCGACCGTTCAAACCGCGCTCATTGGTGATGAGCAGTACGACGGCCTGATCGGCCGCGTCAGTCAGGTGAATGGCAACTGCAGGCACGCCGCCTGCAAGGCCATGGACGTCGCCATGGTGCGGCTGAATCCAAACCTCATCATCGGCATCAACAAGCCCAAACTCAACACGTTCGCGGCCAATGATCCTGTGTCCGGTATCTGGCACGGCTCCATTGAAATGGATGCGCCGGACGGTTCCTCGCATGCGATGGACCTGACGCTTGAATTGGAATTGGCCAAGGACAACACCGTCGCCGGAACCGCCGAGATGGGCATGTTCGGCACGCTTGACATGCAAGGCACATGGCTTCCCGAGGAGAAACAGCTCACCTTGCAACCCGCCGATGAGGGCAAGGACGGCGATCCACTCGTGGTGACCATTGACGATGGCATCATGACGGGCAGCATGTCCGAGGGTGAATTCACCATGTCCTTGAATGCAACACGTTCCGGAACTGATGATGTCGCCGAGACGGAAGACACCGCCGAGGACGTGGCCATCGAGGACGAGAATGTAGAGCTAGCGCTTGACCGCGATGGCAACGACGAAGACGCCGATGGAGACTCGGACGAAGACGACACCGAAGAGGTCGCAGTCACCAGGTCTTCAAAGAAGGACGATGGCCAGTACCTCGATGGCGTCCCGGAGGAGTTCATTGGTCCGATGCTCCGCGAAGTCGTCATGCATGAAGTCGGGCACACGCTCGGACTGCGGCACAATTTCAAGGGCAGCACCATCCACACGCTCGCTGAAATCAACACCGATGAGTTCAAGGGCCAGCCCCACTCGGGCTCGGTCATGGATTACCTGCCGATCAACATCAACTATGAACTCGGTGAAACCCAGGGCGACTGGACCCAGGTCACCATCGGTCCCTATGACATGTGGGCGATCGAATACGGATACATCGCAAAGAAGCCCGAGAAAGTGCTGAAGCGTGTCTCCGAACCACTGCTTGCCTACGCGACCGACGAGGACACCTGGGGGCCGGACCCCCGCGCCCGCCGGTTCGACAATGGCATGAACCCGCTGACCTACGCCGAATCGCAAATCGGGCTCGCGCAACATCTGCGAGCCAAGATCCTCGATGACATGGTCGAGGAGGGCGAGAGTTGGGCTGAAGCCCGCAAGGCCTACGACATGCTGCTCTACAAACAACTTGGCGCGGTCAACATTGCCTCGGGATGGATCGGTGGCAGTTACCTCAACCGCGACAAGAAGGGCGACAAGGGTGATCGCGACCCGATCACGCCGATCGAATCCGATCAGCAGCGCCGCGCGATGCAGATCGTGCTCGACAACACCATGCAAGACGAAGCCTACGGCCTCTCGCCCGAACTGCTCCGCCGCATGACGGTGGACAAGTGGTGGGACGAGGGCGGCCAGCGGTACATCTTCCAGGACGAGACCTATCCCGTCCACGACAAGATTGCCGGCATTCAGGCCATGGCCATGAATGGCATCCTCAACCCACAGACCCTGAACCGCGTCTATGACAACGAGTTCAGGGCGACCGGGGACGAAGATGTCCTGACCGTGCCAGAAGTGCTCACGACCGTCCGTGATGCGGTTTGGGGTGAACTCGATGGTGGACCACAGGGCAGTTATTCGGCGCGGTCGCCCTACATCTCAAGCCTTCGCCGCAATGCGCAGCGTGAGCACATCGGCCGGCTCATCGATCTGAGTATGCCATCGGGCAGTGGCTTCTACACGGCTCCTGTCTCTAACCTGAGCCGCATGCAACTACGTGAGCTCAAGGGCACGATCGACAGCGCGATGCGCCGCAAGGGATCGGAACTCGATCCGTACTCCCGAGCCCATCTGGCCGAGGCCAGTTCGCTCATCGACCGGGCGCTCAACGCCCAATATCTCTACAACACCGACGATATCGCTGGTGGTGGCGGTGGCGCCATGTACCCATTCATGGGACTGCCCACCGCTGGCGCTGAGTCGCCGTCGAACTGATCCCTGTCTCCTGACAGTGAATGCGCAGCGAGTTCGCCCCTGGGGCGGGCTCGCTGTCGCAGGCGGCTGTGCCGCGCGGGAGTCAGTACATAGCGTGCGCCATCGGATCGACCTCGGCCTCCCGCTAACCTACCCATATGACGCCCACCCTGCTCGCCGGTATCCCGTCCGCGAACGACACGCTCTACCACGCCATCCGCTTCTCGGCGGGCGATCCGGCGGCGCTCATTGACGATGGCCGCGAGCGGCTGCTCATCATCCGCGACATTGAGGTGGATCGAGCCAGGGCCCATGCGCGTGCCGATCGTGTGGCGTGCCCAGCAGACTACGCGCCAGAGGGCGGGCTGTCTGGCGACCGCGAATCAGCCACGGCGCAGGCGACCGCCGAGGCCATTCGACGATTGGGCGCAGACGCTGTTCGCTCCGATCGTACGCTCCCACTTTCCTTCGTCGCGGCGCTTCGCAAGGCGGGACTCGAGGTTGAGTATGACGCAGACCTCGGCGTGAGCGAGCGACGGCGCAAAGACGAAGAGGCACTCGATGCCCTTCGCGCTTCACAAGCCGCCACACAGGCTGCCATCGCGATGGCATGCGAAACGATCGCTGGCGCCACCGCTGATGCCGCCGGTCTCCTGCAACTCGATGGAGACGTACTGACCTCTGACCGAGTCCGCCGCCTGATTGACGTCTTCCTGCTCGATCGCGATCATGAGAATCCAAGCAGCATCGTCGCCGGCGGCCCACAGGGCGGCGACTGCCACAACATCGGCCAAGGCGCCTTGCGTACTGGCGAGCCGATCATCATCGACGTCTTTCCTCGATCCAAGACCACCCGCTACAACGGTGACTGCACGCGCATGGTCGTGCACGGTGTCGTACCTCCAACCATTGAGCGAATGCATGCCGCCGTCCTCGCTGCAAAGTCCGCGGGCGAATCGGCCGCTAAAGCAGGCACTTCCGGCCAAGCGGTGCACGAAGCAACAATCGCCATCATCGCAGCGCACGAATTCGAACTCGGCTTGCCGGACGACACTGCGGACCCGGGACGCATCGCCATGGTGCACGGTACCGGGCACGGGGTGGGCCTCGCGGTCCACGAACCGCCGCTTCTGGACATGGGAGGGCCACCGCTGGTCTGCGGCGATGTTGTCACCATCGAGCCCGGCCTCTACAGCCCCGCCATCGGTGGCCTGAGGCTTGAGGACATGGTGGTTGTCACCGATGACGGCTGCGAAGACTTGGGAACCGGATTGCAACTTGGAATGAGTTGGTAGTTCCAGGAGTCTGAAGTCGGTTGGCAAACTCTGATGTATGTTCACTCTCGCGCCACGTAAAGCAGCGGTACTGCCGATTATCGAGTTCTGACTCCCCCGCGGCACAGCCGCGGCCTACCGACTCCCCTGCGGCGAAGCCGGGCCCGGTATCACCGGCGGCATCGGCACCGCGAGCACTTCCGACACCACCCGTACCATCTCGGCTTCATCGACCGTCGTCTTGTCATCGTGCGCGACCACATCGACAACAGCCTCGAGCAGTCGCCGCCGCTCGGCAAAGGCGAGCGTGCGAAGGTTGTGCACAGCAGCGTTGATGGACTTGATCGAAACGCTCGCGAGGCCACCATCAGGCGCTTCGATGCCGAGGCTCGCGCAGGCTGCGGCAACGGCCATGGTCGCCTCTGCACGATCATCCGTCCCGGCCAACGCGGTCACCGACAAAATCGCCTGAACCGATGCCGCGATCGCCTTGATCATTGCGTTGGTGCGATGACTTGCGTCGCCCCCACGATCAAGCATCGCATCGACGAGAATCGCCACGACCCATTCGAATCGGCTCACGTGTTTGTCTGCGGCGACCAAGGCTTGGATGAGCTCCTGCAAGTCGCCCGCCTGACTCGGAGACAGGGCCGCCGTGGCGGGCGAGGTCAGGTCGAGCAGTGGTACGCGAGCGGCAGGTGGAAGCTTGGCGAGGAGCGGGCGAAGAGTCTCGGCATGCTGCGCTTCGGCGGGCGGCAAGACTCGATTCAGTGCCGCTCGCTGCGTAGCCAACGCCTCATCGTCCGTTCCGCCTTCCTCCATGAGCATGGCCGCAATCAACGCCCGTGCCGAGCGCGGTGTGCGGGCGGCCACCCGGAGCTCGTCCGGGATGGACTCCAGTATCTGCCGTGTCCAGTCCATCGAAATCGCGCTGAGTTCGCCGGCGTTGGCAATTGCATCCCGCATGCCGGAAACTGCCACGGCCGCTGTTGCTGCACCGACCATGACCTTCCCGATGTCCGGCTTTGCTGCTGCTGTCTGGGCTGGAGGCGCACTGCGCTCACGCACCGGCGTACTCATGTCGGCGCCGCTTGTTGAACCGACAAGGCGTTTGATCCGCTCGGAGAGCGGCGGATGCGTTGCAAATGTCGCACTGAGCGCCTGTGCGAAGAACATGTGATTGAACTGACTCGCCTCACCGACAAACGTGGCCTTCTTGGTCGATCCGCCGATGCGGCGAAGCGCTCCGGAGATACCATCTGGATTGCGGGTGTACTGCACCGCGGAGGCGTCCGCGAGGAATTCACGCTGCCGTGAAACTGCTGCTTGGATAATCCTCGCCATCAGCGTCCCGAGGAAGCCGACCGCAGCGACCAGCGCCCCGAACACAATGATCGCCAGCGCCAAGGCCATCCCACCGCCCTTGTCGTTGCTGCTGCGTCGACCACCACCAAACAGGATCGAGTAGCCCACAACCCGCATCAACAACAGCCCCGCAATTCCAAGCACCATGACACCATTGATGACCGCGACCAGCCGCAGGTTGAGCCGCATGTCACCATTGAAGATATGGCTGAATTCGTGCGCCACAACGCCTTGCAGCTCATCCCGCGGCATCGCGATGCAGCCTCGCGTCAGGCCGATGGCCGCCTGATCGACCGTGTGCCCCGCCGCGAATGCATTGATCGATTCGGAGGGAATCGCAAAGACCGGCGGCACCGGAATACCCGACGCGATCGCCATCTCTTCGACCACATTCAATGCCCGCCGCTCGTCTGCATCGCTTGTGTCCGGTTCGATGCGAACGCCTCCGAGCATCTCAGCGACAACCGCCCCGCCCTTTCGGAGTTGCAGATAGCGATACAGAAATCCGCCACCGACCAGAACAGCCATGATGCCCAGCGTAATCAGGGCAAGGTCAAGATCCCACCACCTGCCAACCTCACCCTCTGCCCACTGCTCCAACTCATTCTGCCGATTCTTCTTTCCATGCCGAGCCGCATCGTCGGCCTGCGACTGCGCATACAAGCCACCGATCTGAACGGCAAGCATGCAGATGAAGTACAGCCCGATAGTCATTCCGAGCAGCCCGAGTCCGAGCGCCCATACCATCAGGCCGGTCCGCTTGTGCGCCTTGTCCTGCGCTTCGAAGAAGTTCATCCGAGCGCCTTTCCGTCAGGAGTCAGGTGAATTTAACTTTCGGCGCTTCCTTCTCGGCGGCATCCTCGATCTCGAAGGACGAAGCCACGTTGAAGTTGAACATACCGGCGATGATGTTGGATGGGAAGGACTCACGCTTGGTGTTGTAGACCATGACCGAGTCGTTGTAGGCCTGCCGCGAGAAGGCAACCTTGTTCTCAGTGCTGGTGAGTTCTTCCTGCACTTGCATCATGTTCGCGCTGGCCTTGAGGTCGGGATAGGCCTCCACCGCGACGTTCAGGCTACCGAGCGCGCCCGCAAGTGAACCCTCTGCGCCGGAGAGCGCCTTCATGGCAGTGCCATCCGTCGGGTCGAGTCCAACGGCTTTGGCCGCAGCGAGCGCCTGATTTCGGGCAGCCGTCACAGCCTCGAGCGTCCCGGCCTCGTGCTTCATGTAGCCCTTGGCAGTCTCGACAAGATTCGGGATCAGGTCGTAGCGACGTTTGAGCTGCACATCAATCTGAGCCCAGGCATTCTTGACGCGGTTTCGCAGCGACACAAGCGCGTTGTAGATCGCAATGATCGCCACAATGACCACCAGAACCAGTCCGCCGATCACAATGAAGATAGTCGCAATGGCGGCGAGCGCCAACATGGTGTCAATCATTCTTCATGCTCCTTGTTGTCATGTTCGTGCTCCCTCGTTTCCATTCGATGATCTCGAATTTCAGCTGCCTGCTCACGGGCCTTTGCCATGGCAGGAAACGCCATGCCGGCCGCCAGCGGCACCAAAATCGGCGCCATGGCGGTGACATTCGCTGCGGCGCCTGTGATCAGAACACTGATACTTGAATCACCGCTTCCCGTGTAGACCATGTCATCACCCGACATCCGGGCAATCAGAACGCATGGGCGGGCGTCCTTCACCAGATCGGCATAGGGTGGCAGGATCATCTGTACATCAGCCGCCGCATTTCGGCGAGGTCGGGTGTAGTTGCTGATCGCTGACATCAGACCGACAGCGTAGCCGTAGCCGCGGTCGAGTTGTGCTGGTAAGTCGCTGAAGGAGACTTGCACAGCGCCAATCGCATCCGAGCCGACTGACGATGAGAATCGTGGGTTGTCGAGAATCGAAGTCGACGCATCCAATTGACGGCATGCAGCAACCATTGCTTGTGGATTGAGCGCCGCCACCAACCAGTCATCTTTGACCACCAGCGAGAGTTCGAGCGGGACAGGAACACCGGGGAATGTCAAGGCGATGGCCTCACCGCAGTCCGGCTGAGCCCATGTCGTGATCTGAGCGTAGCCCTGTGAGAGTGGTGACAGCATGGCGTTGAGACGGGCTGCCAATGTTCCAAGTGAGGTTGCCATGCCATCTGCATTGGAGAGTTTGACGAGCAGCACACTACTCATGAGACCGTCGCCTCCGGTCGACCGGGAACGGTACATCACGAGCGCGTCGCCCAAGTAGTCAATGAACTCGGTCTTGAGGTTGATCCCAATCATCGCCTTCGCCTGCATCAGCATCATCTCGGTTGGAGACATCGGCGTCTCTTTCGAGGCCCCACCCATATCTGGAGCAGCCACGCCACCCGCCATACTGAGCATGAAATCGAACATGCCACTCAGGTCGAACCGGTCCACTTGCATGGCCACGGCGTCGGCAGGCACTACGCTGAGTTCTTGGACGCCGACGCCGCCCTCGACCATCAAGTCGCCGAAGTGCACGCCATAGTTACTGATGCGACCGCCGTACCGCATTGATTGCTTCGCACGCCACGCGGCGAATTCCAATCGCATCGCCTGAGGCCCAGTGAGCCCCCACTGCGAGAGCATGGCGCCCGCCTGTGGCTCAGCCATTGCCGCCATGGCAAGCAGTGGCTGCATCTCGTTGAAGTCGATCAATGCCCCGAGAAGCGGATCGGTCCCCGCTGGCACACCACACCCGCTCCAGTCGGTTTCGCTGACTTTCGGGGGCGTGTTGACACTGAAAATGGTCGTGACGTCTCCGCCAACAGTCTCAGTGCCGAACCAGAATGGCGTTTGGTCAGATCCATTCCCATTGAAGGCCATGAATCCTGGATAACTCGGGTCGGGCGTTCGCTCGTACACGCCCGTCATGCTCATGATTGTCTTGACTTGTTGATGAAGCGATTCGGCTGAAGTACCAGCATTTCCCCGTGTGCTCAGGGTCGCTCCAAATGGCATCGCATCCGCCCGGGAGGGTGTTTGAACAGAAAGCCGGAAGTCCAACTCGCTGAGGAAGGCGTCGACCAGCAGATTCACCGCCCGCACCTCGTCTGGTGGCATGTCCGGCGGGAGGCTGAGCCCGTTCTTCTGCATCCTCACAAGCGCAGCCAGCAGGGAAGCGTCTTTCGCATCATCAAGGCAGCCGTCGATGCCTGCCGAGTACAGCACCACAGCCTCGCCGGCGGTTGTGACAGTCGGTACCGAGACCATTCCAGCAGCGGCGGCGCACGCCACCCATAGGGGTGTGCTCAACTTCATATTGACATCCTTCCTACCCCACATAGGGGCTCCTCATCTCTCTTTCCAGACCGACAGCATATCGCCCACTGACTTCTTGGGTGTATGCGTCAAGGCGTTTTAAAGAGGGTCAAGATGGAGGTCCAAGCCACCGCAGGACCATCATGCTCAGATCATCATCAACCCTTCCCCCATGCCACTGCTCGGCGATGCTAATACCATGTGCACACAGCACTTCCGCTGACTCGCCCGGCAAGTCAGCAAGACCCGCCGCCAGCCGCGTTCCGTTGAACATCTCCCCATTCGAGTTTCTTGCCTCGGTGATGCCATCGGTGTAGAGACCAAGCCACCCGCCAGGCTGCAACGAACCGGATCGCGACTCCCACTGCCCCCCTTGCACCACTCCAAGGAGCGGACCCGTTGAGTCGCCCTCATCCCACACCGCCCCAACGCCGTCACCGAGCAGTGCGGGCAAGTGGCCGGCCGACACGAGTTGGTACTCGCCTCGCTGCAAGTGGAACCGGATCACGACTCCGGTCACAAACAGTTGCCGATCGTTGTTGTTGCACAGAGCCTCGTTTGTCCGGGCAACCACTGCTGTGAGTGGCTGATTGGCATCGTCGAACTGTCGCAGCAAGGTCATCGCTCGCACCATGACTAACGCCGCTGGCATGCCCGAGCCCGACACATCGGCCAGCACGATTGTCAATGTGTCGCCCCGCACCCAGTAGTCGTAGAAGTCTCCCGCAACGTGGCGCGCTGCCACAATCGTGGCATGCAGGTCAACTTCCGAGTGATCGGCCGCCATGGGAGACTCGTGTGGCAGCATCTCTTCTTGAATCTCTCGCGCGACCTCAAGTTCCTGCTCCATCGCTCTGCGGGCCACCTGCTCATCGGCCGCATGCGCCACCGTCTCTCGAAGCCGTACCGTCATCGCGTTGAAATCCTGCACCAGATCGCCCAACTCATCTCGCCTCCGCATGCGATCGACCCGTGCTTCCAGATCGCCAGCCGACACACGGGCCACGGCACTGGCCAGTTTGCGGACGTCTCCGGTGATTCGCAGTCCCATGGCCAGCACCAATCCTGAAACGAGAAGGCCCGCCAAGACGAGCAATGCCACATTCCATGCCAGTTGTTGACGCACCGGACCGAGCACCTCGGCTTCGGACATCGCCGCAGCAAACATCCAGTCGGCGGTCGGAATCGGCTCGAACGCAACAATGTGTGGGGCATTGTTGGGCCAATCCGGGAACAGTTGGAGTGTCCCCGGGGCCGCCTCGGCAAGCAAGGCGGGGCCGCCATCGGAACTCGACGGTTGCATGATCTTCAATTCATCGGGATGAGAAATGAACCGGTCGTCCGGGCCGACCAGAAAGGCAATGACCTTCTTGAAGTCGCCAACGGTCAACAACTGCTGGAGCGGTGACAACGGCACATCGACCGAAATGACTGCGTCCAACGTCCCGCCTCGGATGACCGGAACCGAGTACGACACCAGCAGGCCGCCATACACTGGACCGTCATAGGGCTTGGTCCAACCCGCTCTACCATCGGACACGATGGTGTACCAGGGATGTCGCGTGTAGTCGTAGGCCTCCTTGAGATCCCGCCGATGCATGATCCCGTCCTTCTGCCACACATAAGGGGCAATTGGTCCGGTCTCGCTGTAGCCCGTCGCGAACGCAATCGATGCGCCTTCCACCAGAGGAACGCGTCGCACGAGTTCCTCAAGCATGGGCCACACGCGATCACCACTCAATTCAGGCGCCGCTTCCAATGCGACTGCCCCTGCATGCGTCACGTGCACCGCCTTGGCCAGAGCCCCCTCGATGTCCCGCGCCGTCGCCTGCGTCAGCAGCAGCGCATGCTCCTTGGCCCGCGACAGTGCTGCGTTGCGCATCGCATCGTATTGCAGCAGCACGAGTGCGGCGAATATGACCGTCAACGGCAATACAACCAGCAATACGAGTTTCAAGCGTAGTGACATGGTTCGACTCAGTCCTCGCTACTGCTGGCCGCCACATCGGCAATGACCAGTGCCGTATCCCGCCGCACGCGACCTGCGGGAATTCGCTCATCTCCCGCCAGCAAACGGGCCAACATCTCCGCCTTCGAGGCGCCCTGGACCTGCCAGAGCAACCGGTGCGCGTTGGCCAGCGCAGGAAAGGTCAACGACATGCGTCGCCTGCCCCCATGCTCATTTCCAGTGATGGCAACGGCGCGGTTGCGCACTTCCAGAATCGAATCGGTTGGAAAGAGTGACGCTGTGTGCCCGTCCGTGCCAAGGCCCAGATGGGCGATGCACAGCCCATGACCGGCCGTCAACTTCTCGAGCAGCCTTGCATATCGATCGCATGCCGCTTCCAGATCACGCGCTTCGACCGGCATGGGATGGAGGTTGCTTGCCGGAACAACAGGGCCAAAGGTTCGGGCAGCCTCTGTCCAATTCCGGTCGGGATGCCCCTCAGGCGCCACACGCTCGTCCACCTGCATGATGTGCACTCGATCCCATGGAACCGCCGGATCCTCCGCGAGCCGACCGAACATCGGCCACGGTGATCGACCGCCGCTGATGGCCAACACACATCGTGATTGTGACGAAGCCACGCGGATCAGCGTCCCGGCAATCCAACTGGCCGCCCGCAGTTCGATTGTGTGGGTGTCCTGCAGAATCTCCAACGTCAAGCCATCGGCGAGTGTGCGGGAGCCCGAAAGCGGCGTCATGGATCAACCACAGAATTCATGTGTACCGGCGAGAGTGGATTGTGCCAGGCGCAGTGGCCGGCGACGAGTTGCTGCGCTTCCAAGGGGCCCCACGTCGCGGGTTGATAGTCATACAAGTGCGTATTCGCCTTGAGGATGGGATCAACGATTCGCCAGGCCGCCTCAACTTCATCCACCCTCGCAAACAGCCCTGGCTGACCAAGCATCGCATCCTCAATGAGCCGCTCGTACGAGGACATCTCATCGGGTTCTTGATGAAGGGCAATCATCTCAATCTGCTCGCCCACCATCGCTTCGCCGGCCTTCTTGGCCATCGCCCCGATCGAAATGGTCGTGAAAGGCTTGAATTGAAAACGGAAGTAATTCCGATCGCTTTCTGCACTGTCGTCGAACAAGGCCTGTGGTGGTGAACGCAAATCGACGAGCACCTCGGTCGCCGTCACGGGCATTTCCTTGCCGACCCGCACCATGAACGGCACGCCCGCCCACCGCCACGAGTCAATATGAAAACGCGCCGCCGCGAACGTCTCGGTGCGAGAGTCGGCGTGTACGCCCTCTTCCTCGAGATATCCGCGATAACGGCCCCGAACGACAGTCTCCGGCGTGAGCGGCCGCATCGATCGCAGCACCCGTACCTTGGCATCCCGCAGTGACTCATCGTCGGTGGCAGCGGGCGGATCCATGGCGAGCAGCGCGACCATCTGCAACATGTGATTCTGCATGACATCCCGTATGGCGCCAGCCTCATCGTAGAAGGCGGCGCGACCCTCGACTCCGAAGTCTTCGGCCATGGTGATCTGCACACTGCTGACATGCTCTCGATTCCAGATGGGCTCGAGGAACCGATTGCCAAACCGGAAGTAGGTGAGATTGAGCAACGCCTCTTTTCCGAGATAATGATCAATTCGGTACACCCGCTCCTCTGGAAACACAGCATGCAGCGCCGAGTTGAGTTCCTTGGCAGATGCCAGATCGCGACCAAATGGCTTTTCGACGACCACAGACGCACCTTCGGCGCATCCTCCCGCTGCGATATTGGCGGTCACCATGGCGAATGTGCTTGGAGGAACAGCCAGATAATGAAGTGGATGTTTCGCATCACCAAGGGCAACTCGCAGGCGTCTGAAACTTTCGACATCGGCGTAGTCGCCAATCACATAGTTCAAACGGGCCGCGAGCCGAGCAAACACGTCCTCGTCAAGATCCGTGTCTCCGAAGCGCTCGATGCCATCTCTGGCTCGGACGAGCAGGTCCTCCAGGGCGATGGCCTGTCGCGCGATTCCAACGACCGGAATGGTGAGCGTCCCACGCTGCTCCATGGCGTACAGCGACGGAAGAATCTTGCGGTGCGCCAGATCGCCGGTGACTCCGAAAATGACCAGCGCATCTGCCGTCTGGCGGCTCATGACTGCTTCTCGACGTGGCCACCGAACTGATGTCGCATTGCAGACAGCACGCGGCGACCAAACTCATCTTCGCCGCGGGAGGCGAACCGTTGAAAGAGCGCTGCGGCAAGGACCGGGCTCGGAGCGCCGATCTCAATCGCGGCTTCCAGTGTCCATCTGCCTTCGCCAGAGTCGGACACGCGGCCGGCGAAGCCATCAAGTGTTGGATCCTCATGAAGCGCCGCGGCGGTCAAGTCGAGCAACCAGGACTCGATCACGCTGCCTCGTCGCCATAGTTCGGTAATGGCCGGAATATCCAAGTCATACTGAAAGGCTTCTGGATTGCGAAGCGGCGTTGTTTCAGCATCGGACGCGCGATCACTCAGCCCTGCACCAGCATGCTGTAGCACTCCGAGACCCTCGGCATAGGCCGCCATCGCGCCGTACTCGATGCCATTGTGCACCATCTTGACGAAGTGCCCTGCGCCGCTCGATCCGCAGTGCAGCCAGCCTTGTTCGGCGGAACTCGGGTCACCTGATCGACCTGACGTTCGCGCGGCCGCATTCACGCCGGGCGCCAAAGACTCCAGCACCGACTCAATGCGACCGATTGCAAGCTGGTCGCCCCCGACCATGACGCAGTAGCCACGTTCCTGCCCCCAAACGCCTCCGCTCACACCAGCGTCGACATAGTGAATACCACGCTCGGCGAGTTGCTTGGAGCGGATGAGATCATCTCGCCACATGCTGTTACCGCCGTCGATAAGCACATCTCCGTCCTGCATGTGCGGCGCAACCGACTCGATCACCGTATCAACGAGGCCTGCCGGAACCATCATCCAGACAGCCCTCGGCGCCTGCATCTTGGAGGTCAATTCCTCGACTGTTGCGGCGCCCACAGCGCCATCGTCCACCAATGCCAAGACCGCATCCTGATTGACATCCCACACCACGCAGTCGTGTCCTGCCGCCATCAGACGGCGCACCATGCCGGCGCCCATGCGCCCCAGACCGATCATCGCCAATTGCATGAATTGATTCCTTCTGTCTTGATCAAGTCGATTGCAGGTGGCCCACCTTGGCTTCGATCGAGGCCAGAAGATGCAGCCAAGAGGCAACGAATGCATCAGCCCCATCCACCTGCAACTTCTCCGCCAACGCACCAACGTCAACGCCCGCCGCCTCGAAGCCCGCAATGACTCGATCCGCCTCAGCCCATGAGGCTTGATCGAGAACACCGTCCACAACGCCATGATCGGCGAAGGCAAGCAAAGTGGCCTCTGGAATCGTGTTGATGGAGTCTCGTGCTGCAAGCGCCGTGACATACATCGTGTCTGGAAGTGAAGGATCCTTCGTGCTCGTGCTCGCCATCAGCAGCTTTTGACGACGGGCGCCCTTGGATTCCATCGCAGCAAATCGCTCGCTGTTGAATATCTCTTCGCACACCCTGTGGCAACGCGTGCCGCATGCGATGCCGAGTCTGTTCTTCAAGTCATCGCCAACGAGATCGGCCGTCGGCGTATCCCATCGCGACACAAACACGGACGCCACCGAGAATACCTTGGCATCAAGTCCCGCTTCGAGTCGTCGCTCGATCCCGCGGAGGTATGCCTCGGCCGCCCGTTGGTATTGGACTTCATTGAACAGAAGGGTCACATTGATGTTGACGCCACGGAAAATCAACTCCTCAACTGCTTCGGCGCCCTCTGATGTACCGGGCACCTTGATCAAGAAGTTGGGCCGGCCGGCTCGTTCAAAGAGCATGGTTCCCTGCTCGACGGTTGTTGCAGCATCGGCAGCGAGCAGCGGGGACACCTCGAGTGATACACATCCGTCGTTACCGTCGGTCACATCCCAAGCGGCTCGAAGAAGATCCGCGGCTCGCGACAAGTCGTCGATAGCCAGGTCAAAGAAGATCGATTCGGCGTCGACACCCGACATCGAGTCGTCGTACAGGTCGCCGCCCGAAATGGCTTTGTCGAAAATTGAAGGATTGCTCGTCAGGCCGGTCACGCAATTGTCAGAGATGTATCGGGCAAGCGTTCCGTCGTCGAGAATGTCGCGCCGGATGTAGTCGAGCCAGGCGGCTTGGCCAGATTGGGTCAGGGTGTACAGTGGATTCATGGTCCTTCTCCTCTCAATGTCGATGATCTGAGACAAGCGGCGCCGATAGCGGTCAACCTGCTGAAACTCAGCGCGAAGAAACGCTTGCACGATCTCGATCGCCGGCTCGGGTCCGATGACACGTGTGCCCAGCGTCAATACATTGGCTGCATCGTGCTCGACCATCTGGTGTGCGGTGTAGGTGTCGTGAGCCATCGCAGCGCGGATACCCGGGAAGCGGTTCGCCGCCATCGTCATGCCAGCGCCGGAGCCGCACAGCAGAATGCCTCGCTGAGCGCGACCCGCCATCAATTCAATGCAAAGGGCTTCGGCGGCCACCGGGAAGTCGACCGGTTGGCCGTCGCAAGGTCCCACGAGCACAGCCTCATGACCCAACTCGGTGACAGCCGCGGCGAGGTCGGTCCGAAGCGAAAGTCCTGCATGATCACCAGCCAGAACGACGCGCATGACGAGGCCTCCAAAGCGGACACGATAACGGAAAGGGGTCAGGTGCCGCCCTAGGGGCGACTGACGACTGTTCACGCTTGGGCATGACGCCCGGGGCGGTGCCTGACCTCGTTGCAGTATTGTTCCTCCTGTGGACATCCTCACCATCGACATCGGCGGCACCAATCTGAAGATCCTCCGCTCCGGCGAGGAGAAGCGGCGCAAGGTGAAGTCTGGAAAGCACCTCACGCCCGAATCGATGGTGCAGACCGTGCAGGAGCTCTGCCAGGACTGGTCCTGGGACGCAGTCTCCATCGGATATCCGTCTCCGGTCATCGGCGGCAAGCCCCTGCTCAACCCGTCCAACTTAGGACCTGGCTGGGTGGGATTTGACTTCGAAGTAGCGTTCGGGTGCCCGGTTCGCATCCTCAACGACGCCGCGATGCAGGCGCTTGGGAGTTATCACGGCGGCCGCATGCTCTTTCTCGGCCTCGGCACCGGCCTCGGATCGGCCATGATCGAGAACGGGCGATTGGAGCCGCTGGAACTCGGGCACATGCCATTTCGAGACGGTGCGTGCTTCGAACACTTCACTGGCAAGCGAGGGCTCAAACGCATGGGATTTGATGCGTGGCGGGACGTCGTGTTTGAGGTGGTCGAGCAGTTCATCTCCGCAATTGACCCGGACTACGTCGTATTGGGCGGCGGCAATGTCAAGAAACTCATTGATCTTCCACCGCGGTGTGAGCGTGGAAGCAATGCCAACGCCTTCATCGGTGGATTTCGACTGTGGGAGAACGAGCCATGAGCCAAGCTTGGGATGCGCTGCGATCACATCGCGCTGAGTTCGATGGCATCTTGCTGAACTCGCTCATTGATGATGCGCGCCGTGGTGCGCACTTCACACACCAACTCGGCGAGTTGCATGTCGATCTCACCAGACACCTTGCCAATGACCGGACATTGGAACTGCTGACTGAGCTGGCGGCTGAACGTAGCGTCGAATCGATGCGGGACGCTATGTTCGCGGGGGCGCCCGTCAATGCCACCGAAGACCGTCCGGCGCTGCACATCGCGCTGCGGAACTGCTCGGACCGGCCCGTGCTTGCCGGAGGCGTTGATGTCATGCCCGAAGTCAATGAGGTGCTGCGGAGGATGCGTACCTTCTGCGACTCGATCCATGATGGCAGTTGGCGCGGGTTCACCAATCAGCGCATCGAGACCGTCGTCAACATCGGCATCGGTGGCTCGGATCTCGGACCGGTCATGGCCACGGAAGCGTTGCGTCCATGGTGGGCCACGGGCGTGCGAGCGCGGTTTGTCTCCAACGTCGACCCGTCACATCTTGCGGACAGCGTCCGCGACCTCGACCCTGCCACAACACTGTTCATCATTGCATCCAAGACCTTCGGAACTCAGGAAACCCTATCAAATGCACACGCGGCCAGACGGTGGATCGTCGCAGCACTGGGGGACGAGGCCGTATCGCGTCACTTCGTCGCAGTCTCAACAAGCGTCGAACGAGTTGCGGAATTTGGAATCGACACCGCCAACATGTTCGAGTTCTGGGACTGGGTCGGGGGGCGATACTCGATGTGGTCTGCAATCGGTCTGTCGATCGCCGTCGCTATCGGATTCGATCAGTTTGAGCAGCTGCTCGAAGGCGCCCATGAAATGGACAGCCACTTCCGCGACGCGCCTACGGCGCTGAACATTCCCATGCTGCTTGGCCTGCTGGACTGTTGGTACCGGGAATGCTGGAATTGCCAGTCCCGCGCAGTGCTCCCCTACGATCAGCATCTGCACCGCCTGCCAGCGTACCTCCAGCAACTCGAAATGGAGAGCAACGGAAAGCGCACGCGTCTGGACGGCTCCCCGACGACGGAGGGAACTGCCTTCGTCGTATGGGGTGAGCCCGGAACGAACGGGCAGCACTCCTTCCATCAAATGCTGCATCAAGGCACGACGATGATCCCCTGTGACTTTCTTGTCGGGGCTGAGTCATGCGATCCGGTCGATTACGATCGGTACGACATTCTTGTGGCGAATTGCCTAGCTCAGGCCGAGGCGCTGGCCCGAGGTCGCGATCTCGCCCATGTTCAGGACGTGATGCGAGCGAACGGCATGAGCGACGCCACCATCGCCGCACTCGCTCCACACAAGGTCATGCCTGGCAATCGCCCGTCCACAACGATGGTGTACAAACGGCTGACGCCCGCCATGCTCGGTCGCTTGATCGCGCTGTACGAGCATCGTGTCTTCGTGCAGGGCGCTGTGTGGGGCATTGATTCATTCGACCAATGGGGCGTCGAACTCGGCAAACATCTCGCCAGCGAAATTCTTCCAAGCATCATCGACCCGGCCGCCGATGGCGGAGACACCACGACGAAACGGCTGGCTGAATGCATCGCCTCTCTTCGGGAAACCTGAACCAATGTCGTTGCAGTAACACGAGTTACAGAATCGCGCATTTGTAACCCATTGTGCGACAACAAGACAGAGTGACCGGCGGTCACGTGCATTAGAAAAGTAGTTGGAGCTGGCTTCGGACGAGCCATTGGCCGCTCTGGCCGGCATCGTCGGCTCGCCATCCGTTTCCGCTGGAGGTGTAGTCGGCGTGCGGTGCCTCGTTACCGCCGTTGTTGAGTGTAGAGAACGCGTACCCCAGATCGGTGGTCCACTTGATGGTCTTTCCAGAAAGCCAGTTGTTGAATCCGACTGTCAGCGTGCTGTCATGGCCGGTCCGTTGGCCGTTGTTGCTCAGCGCGGCGAACGGCGTGGGCGTGTTGGCATACTGAGCATTTCCTTGATTGTACCCATCGATGTCGCCGAGCTCGTAGCGGGCAAAAAGTTGTAAGTCGTCGGCCACCATGAACCCGCCTTGGACCACCGCGCCCCAAGCGTGATTGCTGTCGGGTCCGGTCGCAAATGTGGACCCGCTGTTGTCGGCCCAGATGAAGGCGCTGTAGAGCGTCCATCCATCGCCACCGATTGAACCATCGACGGTCAGGCCAAGGCTCCGATTGCCATCACTGCCGCCGTACTCCACGGTATTCGCAGCGCGATTGCTTCGGTTGAACCATTGAAAGGCCGCCCCGACAAAGGCGTACGTCTCACTTGTGCTTCCATACCCGGTGAACGTCTTCCAGTCCTTCCAATCACCCACGACCTTCCAATCGATGCGGCCGGTCACGGACGCAGCATCCCTTTGAAGCCCCTGGGACTGCGTATTGGCCGAATTCGGACCGTCGAGATACATCGCCCGCCACCAGAAGGCATCTCCCTTGGAGCCGAGTTCCACGCCCTGCGTCCAACCGTATGTGAACTGGTTGTTGATCATGGATCGCTCGACCGTGAGTTGGGCACTACTGGACACCAACTCTTCGCGAAGGAACGGCGCTTTGAATTGTCCGGCCTTGATGTACAGGCCGCTGTCATAGGCCTTGGCAAGCCAGGCGTCCTCTACGTACATGATGTTGGAACTGCCATTGTTGCCTTGGGAATCCCGCTGATTGATGATGGAGATCTTGTACGTCCAACTCGGGTCGACAATGTGGCCCGAGAACTTTACTTTCAGCCGCCGAATCTCGAACCCATAGTCATGAGGCTGAGCACTGGCGTCGTTGTACATGAACCGCGTCTGGATCTGCCCATTGACCTTCATCTTCCAGTTGCCGTCCGCAGACTGGATGAAGAAGCCGCCTTTGTAGCCGGTGGTCGCATCGATCCCTTGCAGGCTGGCGCGGGTGTCTGCGTCGGCGAGCACGTCCTGCACGATGCCGCGTATCTGTTCGCTGCGCGATTCGCTAAGCCACTGTTCATTGTCCGTCGTACGAAGTACGGCCACTTCGTCTTGCAATGATTCCACCATCGATCGCAGCTCGGCGATTTCGGTGTCACGCTCATCGGAAGCTGCCGCGGGAAGTGTGACCGCGGCGAAAAGCACGATTGGGATGAGTACTTTCGTCATGGGGAGTGGGCTCCTCTAGTTGGCTTTGATTCCTGAATGGTCGATCAAGCGTGTTCAGGACGGGTTCAGGGGATGTTGTGAAGGGGTCAGGGACCGGCCCCGCGGCCATTGATGTTGATTCACGCCTAGACGTATCCCCCTTGGGCGATACCCGACCGCTACCGCACTGTCATTACGCCATTCATCAGTTGCCAGTGCGCGGGATAGGTACAAACGTACGGGTAGCGTCCGGACCGCGATGGGGCGATGAAGCGGATGTACGCAGTCTCGCCCTCCAGCACCAGAGAGGATGCATGCAGAATGCCGCGCGTGTCGGGGACGTACTCCCTTGCGAGCGCCTCTGGGTTGGCGCCCTGCGCATCGGCGGCGCGGCCGATGCGCCGGAGCGAGCCTGGCTTGGCGACAACGAGATTGTGAGGCATCTGATCGTTGTTGAAGAGCTCAATTTCCACCGGCTGCCCGGCCAGCACCTCGAACTGCGTCAAGTCATAGGCCATCTTGTGTGGAACGGTTCCGATTCGAACCTGGCGGAGTTGCAGACTCTTCAGCGACGCTGGCCATGTGGCCTCTGGAATGCGGGCCATCGCCCCGGCAGCCCGGAGCCGTGTGGCGGTGTCGCCCGAGGCGGCCCATGGCGCCAACGTCTGCAGCGTCTGCAGGTCGGGCGCCACGCGCGACAAGGCGTCCATCGCCGCATGTCGCACCAGCCGGTCAGCGTCGCCGCCCGGATAGATCTCACTTCGGAAGGTGGGCGCCGGATACGCACCGTGCTGCCACACCCGCTCGCGATTGGCGTCCAGAATGACGAGGCGGAACCCGTCCAGCCGCTGCTCATGGGGCCGGTCCGTTCTGTTGTGCAGCACCACTCGGTCGATCGGTCGCTCGCGTCCAAGATCAACTTCCCACCAAGGATCCACTTGGTTCTCAATGGTGTGGGTCGACGTGCCAGCGGACCATGCCCCCTGCGTGTCTCCATCGACGGCACGGCTGGCGAATCCTTCCCAGTTGGTAGTGGACTGCGAGCACGAGCGACCGATCGCCACGTTGTCGCCACCGGACATGACTTCGACCTCAGCCAGCGTCAACGTCGCCGCTCCGTCAAGTTCGACCCGCACCCATCGACCCACAATCGGCGCATCGATCGTTGGAGGTCCACCGTTGAGGTGGTGGTCGATCGTGTCGCAGGCCGAGGAATCGGCGAGCATGGGCCACCGGGAGGTTGTGTCAAAGACATCCTGCCGCGGCGTACTGCCCCGGGCCGATGAGGCCGCATCCCACACGGCCTGCCATCCATCGAGCTGCATCAGTCCGCCGGAAGCTGCTTGCCGCAATTGATCCGGCTGTCCTCCGTCAGCTGCTGTTTCGGCCAGTTGGCCGCGAATCGACTCCAACTCACTGGGGCTGAGTGACACCAACAGGTCTGCCGCACCTCCCGAGGGTGCCTCGCGGACGCCATCCCACACTGCGGCAGCCAACGTCCGTCCCGATGCCGACGCCAACCACGCAGCCGCCGCTCGCACGGTGTCCATCGAAAGCGTGCTGCGTCGCAACACCTCGGCCACCGAGAAATAGTCCAGTGGCATCAATTGCAACTCATGATCGCTCAACTTCGAAAGCCGCCAGGCCTCCGTGCCGGGCCCACCGGGTGTCCCCCACGGCTCAAGGGCGGTCAGCGAACGCGCCAACACTGCCTTCGTACCGGCATCCATCGGCTGCCGCATGGCAAGAGAGAGGAGTTCGACCCCGCGAGCGTCTTGCAGAAATCCAATCGCCAGAATCGCTTCGAGCCGGACACCGGGATCCGCATCGAGCACCGCGCGCTTGAGGCGATCATAGGTCTCTTCGGTGCCACGCCATGTCCGAAGCACCGACACCGCCGCAGCTCGCGCGCGGGGCTCGTCTGACCGCAACAGTTTGTCCAGCAACGGCCCATTCGTGACGCCGTGCGCCTGATGCAGCCACAACGCCTCCATCAAGGCATGCGGATCACCGCTCGCATCGGCCCAGGCAACAGCCTCTGGGAGCACCGCTTCCGGATCTCGCCGCTGCAACTCGATGCGGCCGCGACGGATGGCCCACGGATCATCACCTTCCAGCAACATCAGGATCTCGGCGTTCTGGAGCGTCCCGATATCGTCCCAATCGCTCAGGGCGCGATCATCCTTGGTGAGCCGCCACACGCGACCGTGCGTGTGGTCCCGTCGCGGATCGCGAACGCTGAACTGCATGTGTCCGACAATCGGATTCGCCCAGTCGAGCATGTAGATCGCCCCATCAGGACCGACCTCCACGTCTACGGGGCGGCACGTCGGATCGCTTGATCGCAGCAGATCGGGCTCCAGCGGCGCCGCGTTGAATCCCGACTCCGAGTCACTCAGGTCATACCAGTGCAGCCCGTGATAGCCAATGTTCTGAGGCAGCACGAATCGCCCACGAGCCTCCGGTGGAATGTGCGCTCCACCGAGTATCTGCGTCCCGCCAGCCGGGCGACGGCTTCCGGGCGTGAAGGCGGGCACTCCGCGAATTTCGGGATCGCCCTTGTGCGTATCGGGATATGTGTGAGCACCGGCGATGTGCGTGAGTCGGCGCGACGTCCCGCTGGTGCCGTCAGTGATAATGCTTCGGCCCCACCGATCGACGACATGCCCCCATGGATTGGCCCATGACCATGACGACGCAACCTCGACTTCGGCTGTGTCCGGGTCATACCGGAAGACGGCAGCATTCAAGGCGCGGGCGGGCCCATGCGGCGACTCAATCTGCGAGTGATGGAATGTGCCCTCCTGAAAGTAGATGCTGCCATCAGGTGGTCGCGCAAACGCAGACATGGCATGATGACTGTCTTCGGCGCCGAATCCATGCAGCACAATTTCCCGCGTGTCGGAAACGCCATCGCCGTCCGTATCAACCACATGCAGCAGGTTGGGCTGACTGACGACCCAAGCTTCGTCACCGTTCGTGGCGAATCCAGTCGGGATGTAGAGTCCGTCTGCGAAGACTCTCAGTTCATCGGCGGTGCCATCACGGTCGGTGTCCTCGAGCACGATCAACTTGTCCGCGGGTTTCTCGCCGGGCATGACGTGCGGATAGGTCGGTGCCACAACCACCCACAGCCGACCCGCACCATCGAAGTTCATGGCAATCGGATTGGCCATCAGCGGAAAGGTCTCCTCGCTTGCAAAACAGTTGATGGACCAACCGGGAGGGAGTTCAAAGTTGCCGATCTGTTTGCTCGTGGGCGGCACGGGGCGGTTCTCGGTAGAAATCGACGTCGCGTCCGGATCTGGCGGCTCGATCTGCGGCACAGGAAGCACTGCAGCGCCCGGAAGCGTTCCCGACACGCGTTCGCCTCGCAGCAAGGAGGCATCCGCCGCATTCGCCAATGCTTCGAGCCGCTTCATCTCCTCTGGAAAGTTGTCGTCACCAAATGGATTGTGTCGCCGACCATAGACATACTCGGTGTTGATCGGCCGAAAGCGCTCGAACACGAATCGGTTCTTCTCGCGAATCGCATCGAGCCGCTCCGCCGAGACCTCAACCCCGGCGTGATCGATTCCAAGTTGGGTCGCCATCATGCGGGCGACAATTCGATGTCCGGCATCGTTGAGGTGAATCCCGTTGATCGTCAAGTCGTCATCGCCCTGCATGGCGCGGCGCGTCGGGCGGAAGAGGTCCACGAACGGGATGCCACGCCGAAGCGATGCTGCTCGCATGACTTCGACGTATCGAGCGATATCAAAGTTGTGCGCTTCGCCACTTGGGAATCGACCATCCAGCGACTCGTGGGCGGTCGGTGACACCAACACAAGGCGATGATCGGCGTGGTCGTTCAGCCACTGATCGAGATTCGCTCGGAATGCCCAAAGTCCATCCTCACCTGCAAAGGACTCATTCAGGCCAAAGCACCCCAGTATCACATCGGTTCCGACCCGATCGATGTGCGCGTCCATGCCCGCAAACTTGTAAGGGCGCGGCTGCAACGCTACTTCGTCGCCGCTCCAAGCCAAGTTCCGAATGTGCAGATCGTGCTTTGGGAGCGTGCCGCGAAGAATCGCCTCAAAGTATGGAAAGTGCTGCATCCGCTCGGCCGATGCGCCGCCGACGATGGTGATCGTGTCACCCGGTTGCACGTTCAGAAGCGAAGTATCCGCTCCCCACAGACACAAGCCGGCAGCGAGCATGCCATGTATCACGATGCGCCCTCCCGGCAGGAGCTCAAGAACGTCACCACGTCGCGCACTTCACGGGGTGTCAGCGTTTCCCTCATCTCTGGCATGGCCGACGTCTGACCATATCCGTCCGCGACCACATTCTGAGGATCGATGATGGATTCGAGCAGCGCCGCCCGATCCAGCCTCGCGCCGACGTTGTCAAGCGATGGCCCGGAGATGCCGCCCCGGCCGCCCACCACATGACATCGGATACACGACGCGGATGAATGGCTCTCGACGATCCAGCGGCCTCGTTCCACATCACCACCGGTGGCCGACGCAGCCCACTTGGCCTCACTGACTTCGCCGGGGCGCATGGCTTCAAGCAGATCAAGTCGCGTCTCGGGCGAGACGGCATGCTGCAGCGGGGCCAGCGAGGCCGGACCTCGATGCAAGGCGATAACATCGAACGCGGCGCGGCGTTCGGGCACCGCACCATCGGTGAGCGCGGTATCGGCCAGCGCAAGCGCCTGATCGACGTCGGCCACAGCGCGCATACCCGCTGCACGCACCCTGGCGTGGTCGCTGGCCAGTGCGGCGGTGATGGCCTCGTTCCGCAGCGTTTCGTCACGAGCGAGATAGGCCAGGCAGTCGACTCGGCTGGCGGTCGATTGGGATTCGTCCTGCAAGACGGCCAACATGCCGCGCGGATCCAGACTGATGCCAAGTGCTGAGCCGGCAGCCCGCCCCTGCTCGCCAAGTGCATCGGGTTCGGCGGCGAGTTGTGGAATCCAGGCCCCAACGGCCTTGGCGATCGGATCCGGCGCGCGAGGCAGAATGGCGCGGTACCGCCCTGTGACGCTGTCCCTTGGGCCTGGGTTCGCCCAAGTCGCCAGTGCCCGAGCGGCTTCCAGCCGTACGATGGCCGGGGCCGCCGCATCGGTTGCAATCTGCGCCACCGCCGCTGCATCGGCGGGCGTCCCCCGCCGCGCCGCAGCTTCAATGGCACGACGACCGATCGAGCGTCCCTCCCGCGTGTCGCTCACTGCAAGGCCATAGGCCACATCGGCAAGCGACGGCATGGCCGCTTCAATCTCGGCATCGTGAATGGCTCTGGCCGCCTCTGCTGCAATGAATGGATCCGGATCCCGCAGGCTGAGAGCCACCGCAGAATCACCCAACTGCCGAAGTGCCAGCACCGCGCCGAGCCGCACGGCAGGCTGCGCATCGCCGAGCAGCGTGATCAACGCGTCCTGGTCCTCGATGCCGGCCAGCGCATATACGCAGGCGTGCCGAAGGAACTTGTCTGTGTTGTTGTTTGTCCAGAGTACCTCGGCGATCGCGTCAATCGACTCCGGAGACTTCAACTTGCCGAGCCCCATGATCGCATGGTAGGACACCCGCGGTTCCATATCGAATGCAAGGTCAAGCAAGTCCTCCTGCGCCGGTGCAAACCGGGCCTCGCCAAGCAACTTGGCGGCCTGACCGCGGATCTCTGGATCATCGTCCCAGACATGCGACTGGACAATCTCCATCGCGCGTCGGCTTGGCCCGTGCAGGCGATCGATCATGCCGAGCCCCCACATCGCGTGAATACGAGCGAGTTGATGCCTGTTGTTTGCGGCTTTGTCCAATGCCTCAATGGCGTCTTCGCCGCGGTCGGCCAAGGCCCACTGCGCCCGCAGACGAATGCGCTGATCGGCGTGCTGGAGCAGCTGGGCCAATTCGGAATTGCTTCGATGGGTGAAGCCATCCTTGACCAAGGCTGCCGCCTCGGCGATGTCTGGATCGTTGCGCAGCTCGTCATGCTCGACGCGCACGATCCGGCCAGTCTCGGTGCTACCCCAACCCTCTACCCAGTCAGACACGTACACGTGGCCGTCCCACCCGACCTCGACATCGGTACACAGAATGTTCTTCACCAGTGGGTGGATATCCACCACCTCGAAACCGGCTCCCTTGGGTTCGGCGCCGAAGGCCAGCACACTGCTGTGCTCGGGGCTGCCACGGAAATCGCACAGCAGGAAACGATCGTCGTAGCGATCGGGCATGCCGGTACCAGGCAAATGGGTCAGTCCAGAGGGACCGCTGCCGATGTAGGCCAAGGGCGGCAGCGCCCATGCCGGACGGCCGTCATGATCGGTCTTCCACACGCCTTCCTGCACCCACGGGCCACGGTCATTGTCCCCACTCAACGTCTGATAGGCCATGTCCCATCCGGTTTGTCCGCCCTCGGCGATGTAGACGACGCGGGCACGGTCCTCGGAGTCGGAGTTGTTATCGCCTGTGAACAGGTATCCATAGTTGTCAAAGGCCAGTTCCTGCGGGTTTCGCAGGCCACGGTAGAACACTTCGATGTTGGAGCCGTCACGTTCGCAGCGAAAGACGGCGCCGCTGTGTGGATCTGCGAGCACACTCCCATCTGGCAATTCGAGGTTGTAGCCACGGTCTCCGATCGACCAATACAGACGACCATCCGGGCCCATCCGAAGACCGTGCATGTCGTGACCGCGAAGCGCCACACGAACGCCGAACCCATGCTGCAGCGAGTCCTGCTCGTCAGCCACACCGTCGCCGTCGGTGTCCCGAAGCCTCCAGAGATGGGGGATGTTCGTGTACCAGATGTCCCCGTCCAGCGCGAGCAGTCCGGAACCGGTTCCGTCCAGCACTTCGTCAAATGGGCCGGCAAAGCGAATTCGCTCGTCGGCCACGCCATCCCCATCGGTATCCCGCAGCCGGATCACCTCGTCGGCCCACTCACGGTAGAAGTCGACACCGTTCTCTCGTTTGTGCGCCCACTTCTCGAAGACGCGGTAGCGATCGTCCACAGTCCGCGAAGCAAGGTCGTCCACGAGCCAGAAGGGGGAATTGCGGTTGTCTTCCACGCCGCGATCCTGCCGTTGGGTCTCTCCAACATAGATGATGCCATCTTCATCGAAGCAGAATGCCACCGGATCGAGAATGGTCGGATGCTCGGCCCATGTGCTCACCGTAAAGCCATCCGGGACGATGGGGCCGTCGGCAACTAGGCTCATGACGAGAACTGCTGCGCACAACATGGTTGGTCGAACTCCCTCCCCCGCATAAACAGCGAAGTGTATCGGTGGCGCGGCGACTGGGGCGTTCTGGGACCTTTCCTGCAAACCCACAGGATTCCTGTGGTCACCATGCCATCCCGCCGATAGCACCCGCTCACGAACCTGGAAGGAACTGGTTGCATGAGCGTTGTTGATCGAGAAGCACTTGCCCGATGCTGCGCCCTGTTTGGTGGACTCTCGTGGGCCTGTGCGGCTGTCATGGTGCTCTCCGCCTCGATCATGCTCGCCCTGTTGGGCGATGTGCCCAGCGTGAGCATGGACACGCTTGCCGCCGGAACCGCTCCGACGGCCATGGCGGTCACGACGGAATTGGCCGGAGACGGATTGAAAGCCTTCGCCGTGGCATTTGCCGCCTTCGGCATTCTGGCCGTTGGATCAGTCGTGGCGGGCATCAGTCTGGCAACCGGACGCCGCGTCCTGCTCGCGGGCGGGCAAAGTCCACTGCTGCAGGCAGGGCTGATCAGTTCAACAGCCTACTTGGCGGCCATCGGCGGGCTGCTTGTGCGAAGTATTGTGTGACCGAGCCGGTCAGAATCCGACCGTCGTCCGCCATCCCCAGATCACCGAAGTGTCAATGCCCGCCACCGCGTCTCGCACGACCTGAATGACCGGGCCGCTGCTCGTGGATTTGCTCACTTGGACCCTCCAGAACCACTCCAACATGTAGTGCTCCCCCGGGGGCACCACCAAGCCACTGGTCTGGCGACCCAGTTGTGTGATCTTGGCATATTCCACTGCGATTCCCGTCTGGCACGACTTCAGCCCAAACGGATGGGACATCGCCACGCCGGCCGATACCGCGAAGTTCGACACCGTCACATCGTTTTGCCCCCAACCAGCCCGCATGAACGCGGTGGTGTGATCGGCTAGGGCTTGATCCATGTTGAGTGTCACGCCCGCCCCGCCTGTGTTGCCCAGGCCGACCGGATTCGGAATTGCGTTGTACCACGCCATCAACCGGACATGCCCCTCTCGCTGCTGCCCGCCAATCTCTGGAAATACTCGGAGATCACCCTCCACAATGCTGAACAAGTGCGACCACGCCAAGCCATCAAAGCCGCTGGTGATGCCCGCACTCGCCGAGTTCAAGGTGCCGCCACGGATCGTGAGATTGTCCGTCACATCCACACTCATCACACCTCCAAACCCTCGCGATGGAAACGGATTGGTCAGGCTCTGGTTGAAGTCGAGCGACATGAACCCTTGAATCGGATCGTAGGCCACGGCGTTGCGATCAAAGAAAGTGCTGTCACTGATCTTCCCCACGCGAACACGAACTGAATTCTGTAAGAACGACTGCTGCCAATAGAGATTGGTGGTCAAGCCGGGGCCGACCAGGATGTTGTTGACAATCGTCGGATCGCCAACACCTGGCCCCATGAACGGCAACAGCGGCGTGCCTACGCCGACATTGTTCTGCAGCACAAAGATGATCTGCCCGTAGTCTCCGTCCCGATGCCACATGGTCCAAGCCGTCGCGAATGCCTCCCACAAGAGTGACTTGGCGTGCGGCGCTCCATCAACGACTTTGGTGGCGTTCTGATACGTCCAGGCAGCCATCGGCTCAAAGGTCAGGCTGACTCGGTCGAGCAGATCCTTCCGGATGGAATCGAACAGATCCTGTAATGGTTTGGCCGGGTCATGTGAGAACAAAGGGGTCAACTCGACGGGATGATCGACGACCGGATAACGGCCGGTGGCCCCGGGGAGGGTCCGCTCAGGCATCCCCATCGCCTCAGCCTCCACGAAGTTCATGAGGAACCCGGTTGGCTTGTCGTCGAGTTCGTCCAAGTGGCCCATGGCTTCCGCGGCCCCGCTGCTGGCACCGAAGCCAGGGCTGTCTTGGCTTGAAGCCGTAGCGGTCATGCACATCAACAGCCCGGTCGTGGCGCAGACGCGGATCTTCATGGCGGATACCGTACCACCAGCATGTGGTAGCGTGCCATGATGTGACCGCGACACCGGCCGGTCCGACGAAGGAACCAATCTTCATGGCAACGTTCTCTTCGCGACTGCAACGGGGTCGCTGGTATGGCTGGATCTTCTGGGGCGTCGCGGCCATGTTCTTTCTCTATGAGTATTTCCTCAGGGTGTTGCCCAGCGTCATTCTGAATGACCTGGGCGATGCGTTTCGTGCAACGCCAGTCGAAATCTCTTCGGCCGTCGCCGTGTACCTGTGGGTCTACGCTCCGATCCAACTGATCGTGGGTGGATTGTTCGATAGATTCGGCGCCAAGTTTCTGGTCGCCGGCGCCGCATTGATCTGTGGCGGCGGCGGGCTGCTCTTCAGTATGGCCGGTGGGCTGAATAGTCTTGGGATCGCGCAGGGCCTGATCGGCGTCGGATCGGCCTTCGCGTTCGTCGGTGCCATCTACGTCGCGACGGTCTGGTTCCCACCCTCTCGTCTGGCAGTCATTGCAGGCATTACCGTCGCAGTCGGAATGCTCGGCCAAGTCGTCGGCCAAACACCAATGGTTGATGCGGTGGCGGAGCTTGGTTGGCGTCGGGTCGTCATGATGACCGGGTGGGTCGGAGTTGCATTGGCCGTGGTACTGCTTGTTGCCCTGCCGCGGCGACCAAACTGGTTCCACGATCGATTCAAGGGCGAGGATGACGTCAAATACACCATTCTGGGTGGCATCCTGCGGGTGCTTGCAACCTGGAAACTCTGGATCGTGGGTCTCATTTCTGCCATCCTCTTCCTTCCACTCAGCGTAATCGCGGCCCTGTGGGGCAACACCTTCATGGAGACTGCCGGGGCCTACACCGCCGAACAAGCGAGTTTCGCCACGACCATGCTCGCCGTGGGTTGGCTGATTGGATGTCCGCTGGCCGGCATCGTGTCGGATCGCATGAGCTCGCGAAGATGGCCGCTGATCATCGGCAGCGTGGGTGGTGGAATCTGCATGCTGCTCTTCCTGTGGCCAACCATGTTTGGGTATTACGGCTTGCTCGCCCTCATGCTCATCGGCGGGCTCTTCACCAGCACTCAGGTCATCTGCTTTGCTGTTGCCATGGAGTTGGCCCCGAAGGCGCTTCGGGGAACGGCGACCGCCTGTACCAACTTCATCACCATGCTGATCGCAGCCGGGATACAAGTCGGCATCGGTTGGATCCTCACGGCGGAAATGGTGCCGTCTGTTGTCCATCGCGGCCAGAGGCACGCTGCCGCGACCGCGGATTCGATCAAAAATGCCACACCCGATGAATTCAGATGGGCCATCGCCATGATTCCCACCCTTTTTATTGTGGCGTTCGTGTTGTGCTTGATTCTGCCCGAGACCGCCCCGAGACGGAACACGGACAACGCTGCTACGCCTTGACGAGACGACCGGAGACGGCAACGCCAGCCATTGCATTGCGGGTGTCGACAATGAGGGTGGCGTGCGCCCCAATCAACCGCCAATCGATCGTGTCGTGATTCGTCACGATCAAGACGAGATCGGCCTGTTCAAGGTGATTCTTGTCGAGCGGTACCGAAGAGAGGCTGATCTCGTGCCGCCGCATCGCCGGGAAGATTGGGCAATATGGATCGTGGTAAGAGACCTCGCACCCGCGGGCCTGCAACAATTCGATGATAGGCGCTGCGGGCGTCTCTCTGATATCCGATACGTTTGGCTTGTAGGACACGCCGATCACGAGTACTCGTGATCCCGGAACGACATCGCCAATCGCCTTGCACGTTCGATCCACGACATGGGCGGGCATGGCGGTGTTGATCTCGCCGGCCAACTCGATGAATCGTGTCTCGCCGCCGCACTGCCTAGCCCGCCATGAGAGATAGAACGGATCGATGGGAATGCAGTGCCCGCCAAGGCCGGGGCCAGGCCAGAATGCCTGAAACCCAAACGGCTTGGTTGCCGAAGCCTTGATGACCTCCCACACATCAAGTCCCATCTTCTCGAACGCGAGTTTGAGCTCGTTCACCAACGCAATGTTGACGCAGCGATATACATTCTCGACGATCTTTGCCGCCTCGGCAGCCTCGGTCGACGAGACTGCAACCACCTCGCATACAACCTGATTGTAGAACGCGCAGGCCAGGCCACAAGACGCCTCATCGATACCGCCGACGACCTTTGGAATGGTCGCTGTCTCGAACACGGCGTCGCCCGGGTTCTCGCGCTCCGGGCTGTACGCTAGGAAAAAGTCAGTGCCGCACGAGCGTCCTCCAGCCTCCAGAATCGGCAGCATGACCTCGCGGGTCGTCCCCGGCCAAGTCGTGGATTCCAGCACGATCAACATTCCAGGCCGAAGCACCTTGGCCACCATCTCGGTGGATTGAATCACAAACGAGAGATCTGGCGTCTGGTCATCGTCCAGCGGCGTCGGGACGCACAGCACCACGATGTCACAACAGGCAAGCGCTTCGGGGTCGGCCGTCACAGTGAATCGATCCGATGCGGCCAACTTGGAGAAGTGAGCCTCGGCGGACTGCCCAAGATAACTCTGCCCGGACGCGAGCGCTGCGACCTTGGTGGGGTCGATATCAAATCCGCACACGCGATACCCACCGCGAATCACAGCGCACGCCAGCGGAAACCCGACGTAGCCCATGCCGATGATGGCGACCGTCGCCGTCGATGCGACGATCTTCTCACGCGTCTGCTGCTCAACCTGACTTTTCTTTGACATTATCCTGGCTGCCATAAAAGTTCTGGTACTGGTTCCGTCACGACTACAGTGGACATCGTACCGGCGAAGCTGCTCCTTGGAACACACATCACTTCCCGCTCAAGGATTGATAAAGCGATCGATACCGCGCGACGGCCCGATGCATATCAAATCGTTCCTTCACGCGCTGGCGAGCGGATTCTCCCAGTTGGCTTCGCTGTGTGGCTGGCATGGAGACGAGTTGCTGCAGTGCCCCAACAAGCGCGTCCTCATCTCGAACGGGCACGACCAGCCCAGTCTCGGAGACAACATCGGCGCTGTCGCCCACATCGGTCGTGACACATGGAACGCCCGATGCCATGGCCTCACCAAGTACGTTGGCAGATGCATCGCCCCACGACGAACTCTGGCACAGCACATCCAGCGTACGCATGACATCGGGAATGTCATCTCGCTCGCCGATGAGATGGAACCGCGTCTGCAGGTCATCTGGAATCAGTTGACTCAATTCGGCGTTCCATCGCTCCACGCCTCGGCCTACCAGAAGACAGTGCATCGTGTCGTCGTGGGCAGCCACTCGTATCGCCGCGCGGAGGAAGCCTGCATGATTCTTCATTGGGTGCAGCCGCGCCATGTGACCCACTACGACAGCATTGAGCGGAAGGCCGATTTCTGTTCGCATGCGGTCTCTGACCTCAGGCTGCGGCGAGAATTTCGACAGATCAAATCCATTTGGAATCACCACACTCCGGGCGGCACTGAATCCAAATGCCTCATGCTGATGGCGTGCTGTGTGACTGGCATACAGCAACGCGTCAACGCGGTCAGAGAGCAGGCGATTGGCCCGAATGACCGTTCGCATCGTGCGTTTCTCGGTCTGCAATCCACACAGCGCATGTTGGACATTCCAGGTGACGACCGGCGACCACGTTGTCAGGCGACGCGCCAGCCACGCTGCCAGATTGCCGTGGTACATCCATCCTTGCACGATGCTGGGTCGAATGCGCCTCAGCAGGCGGCGAAACTGCATGAGCTTGAACATCACATCGATTTCATTGCGAACACCCAGCGTGTGAACGGGCACGCCAAGTCGCTCGATACGATCACCCAGCACACCCCGATCCGTCAGCGACAGGACGTGAGCCGTGGGATGGTGCGCGAGGCCTCCCTCCAGAAGGTGGAAGAGTTGGTGCTCAGCGCCGCCGCCTCGCAGACCGGTAATCACATGCAGTGTCGTCATTGAAGATCGCCAGTCTATCTCGGCAATGGCGTTCGGATGCCTATGATGCCCCTCCCACAGGAGGCCCGAAGTCGATGCTTGGCACGGTCCTATTTTCGGCGAACCGCGGATTTGCACTGCGCAATTCACGTGAACAGATGATTCGGCACTTCCTGTCGCTGAATTGGCGGGTCGTTCTGGCGACCGCTGATGATGTGGAGTGTCGCCGCCTTGAGAAGCTGGGCGCCCACAGGGAGCATGTGTTGTTTTACCGAAGGGGTGTGTCGCCCAACCGAGACGCCCGCGCGTATCGGGCGATGGGGCGCCTCTGCCGAAAGTGGCAACCCGATCTGATTCAACAATTCCATGCCAAACCTGTTGTATTGGGGACCATCGCCGCCCGCCGCACACTCGGCGCATCGGTCCGCATCGTCAACACCCTGACTGGGTTGGGACGCGCACGCTCCGTGGGACGATGGTCAACGACAGCGGCGGAGATCGGATTTCGAGCGTCACTCTCACACGGTGATGCAACGGTGTTTCAGAACCCGGATGATCAAGCGTTCTGCCTTGAGAAGAAGTGGGTCGCCCCCAATGCGACCAGACTGATCGCCGGGTCCGGCGTGGATCTGAATCGATTCCATGTTGTTGATCGAGCTGAACGTCCGCCAGCTGAGCCGGTCGTCGTGATGATCGCTCGACTGTTGAAAAGTAAAGGTCTTGCCGAGTTCGGAGCGGTGGCCCATCGAATCCGAACCCGATGGCCGGCCGCGCGGTTCCTGCTTGCTGGCGAGCCCGACCTGGACCATCCAGATTCGGTCGCCGAATCGTGGCTGCGGCAACTTCCTGACATTGAATACCTCGGCCACCTTCCCGACGTCGTCCCGCTACTTCACACCGCCGACATCTTTCTCTATCCATCGGTGTACCGGGAAGGCGTGCCGCGAGTGGTCATGGAGGCCGCCGCAACCGGCCTCCCGACCGTGGCCTTTGATGTTCCCGGTGTCCGCGAGGCGGTCCAGAACAACACAACTGGTCTGCTGGTCGCACTCGGTGATCTCGACGGCCTGACATCGGCAGTCTCCCAACTGATCATGGACGTGAGCCGGCGGCGATCGCTCGGATCGGCAGCCCGGACGCTGGCCGACGAGACCTTTGACAGCCGATCAATCCAGCAGCGCTACCTAGCCCTCTATCGATCACTCGGCGTGCCGGCGTAACAGCCTATCAGCAGTTGGCGGCCACTTTCGTGCTGTCCATGTCGCGACAAATGCTGGCGAGTTGGCCGGCGTACTCCCCCATCGCCTCGGCCGTCATCAAGTGATGGCAGGGAAAGCACAGGCACCGCTCACCCAAGTCTCGCGCACTAGGAAGCCTGGTGCCCGGCGCCCAAGCCTGCAACCCGTCCTCCAAATAGATCTCCGGGCAACTTCCAACGCCGATAGGAAGGCCGATGGCAGCAATGGCGTCGAGCAGCTGATCCCGCCGCTTCGGCGCATCCTCCACGTCCGGACGAACCGAGCCATATACCCGATACCACGATGGACAGTGTCCGGCCGGCACTTCCGGGAATTCGATCCACTCAATCTCCGACAGCGTGTGTTTCAGAATGGCGGCATTCCGCACCCGCGCCTTGATCCACCCATCCAGCTTCCGAAGCTGCACCAACCCGATCGCAGCTTGCATGCCAGTCATTCGAAGATTGGACCCGACCGAGTCAACCCACCACGCAAAGCGGTTGTTCCCTACATGTGATTCGACGCGAGTCCGGCACCTGCCATGATCACGCAATGACCACGCCCGATCGGCCATCTCTTGATCTGCAACACCAAGCATGCCACCCTCACCTCCAGTGGACATGATCTTGTCCTGACAAAATGACCAACTTGCGAACGCACCAAATGTACCGACCCATCGTTGACGAGCCAACTCATCACAAAGCGTCGCCCCGTGCGCTTGAGCGGCATCCTCGATCAGGGCGATGCCGTGCGTCCGGGCCCAGTCGCTGATCGCCGACACATCGGCCACCCAGCCACCAAGATGCACCACAATGACGGCGGACGTCCGCGATGTTCGCGATGCCTCCAAGGTCTCGACAGTCACACAGCCGGCCACCGGATCGATGTCGGCAAACACTGGAACACTTCCTGTCATGGCGACAGCGAGACCGCTTGCTACATGCGTGCGAGCTGGCACAATGACCTCTGAGGTTGCATCAAGCGCCAAGAGACGAAGACTGGCCTCCAGAGTCAGTGTTCCATTGGCCATCGCAAGTGCATGCTCACACCCTGTCGCGGCGCGCCACTCGGACTCAAATGCACCGACATCCTCACCTGTCCATCCATTAACACGGCCGGACTCCAGCACGCGAACCACAGCGGAAATCTCATCGGCTTCAAACCGTGGCCACGTCGGAATGTCACTGTTCCGCATCGAGAAAGTACCCATGTCGCTGGAGCGTGGAGGTCCCGCGATCCTTCAGGAGGGATCTCGCAGCAGCGTCCAGTATCCCACGGTCCGAGCCAGCCCGCTCGTAAACTGGAGCGACTGCCGCAGAAATACTCTCCGGAGCGGCATCGAGGTTCAACGTCGAGACGATGGCGTTGAGACCAGCCTCCGCATCTGCCACAAAATCCTCATACCGCACCCGGCAAGCTCTCTTGGGCGGGAGTCCCTCGAACAGCGAATCCACGCCTCGAACACACTCCAGCCACTGCAAGGCTGCATACATCGCGGGTGACACCTCTCCATTGGGTAGTAGGTGAGACGGTAGTACCGGACCCCATTTGTGGCGCTGAGGCACCATGTGGCGTATCAAAGACCTCGCCACAACCGGCGGAAGATCCCACAGGGGCACATACCGCGCCTTCTTTGCCAGATATCTGAGATCAAACGGTGCACGCAGGCGACGAAGTGTGCTCTCGATGGCGTCAGTTGGATGACGCACGATCTGCACGAACAGCGCCTCCGGAAAGCACTTTGCAACGTAATCAAGGCGAAGGCAATTTGCGCAGGTCTTCTCGACCAACACCTCACAACGACGAACTGTGGCCTGCCGATGAAACGCGGCGCGAATTCGCCGACGCAACCGTCGCCGCAATCTGTCACTTGGAATGGAGTCATTCGGATACCGAGAGTTTCCAGTCCGCCACAACGCATTGATCTCATCGCAGGGCCATGTTGCGAATCGTGGAAGCCTGCACAGGACATCGCGGAGCATGTTGGTGCCGGAGCGTGGCGCACCCAGAATGATGATGATCTGGCAATTCTGCACAACACAACCACACTATCTGGCGACTCCTGTTTGCCATCACGCCCGCATAATCTGCTGAAGCGGCGAATGCACTCACCATACCAACATCACCGCATTGTTCGTTTTCCACTCTTGAGAGCCTGTATTCCCGGATCGTACGACTCAAAGTGAACATCATCACGATAAAGGGGACTCGTCCGTAGTATTGAATCGGGCGGCCACTATACTGGCCGGTCGCAATTGACTACCTATAGGTGGGGGGGGACTCAATACTTTGATGATCACACGCCGACGCCTTCGACGATTCGCACTGTCCGCTCGCCGAGATCTCTTGGCGCTGCCACGATTCTGCAAACTCGGCATGATGGTCGTGTTCGATGTCATGGCCGTCGCGGTGTCGTTGCTGGTTGCCTTTGAGCTGCGATTTGGCGAAGACTTCCACTTATTGACCCCTATGGCCTGGCCCTGGGTCGCCTTTCTGCTCCCCATCTTGACCGTCCCAATCTTCATTGGGTTCGGGCTGTACCGACAAGTCATTCGCTACATCGGAGGCAGAGCGGCGATTCAGATCCTGCTCGGCACTGCCACATTGACCGCCTTGATACCGGCGATCAGCGTCGTCTTTGGTGACTTTTTCCGAATCGACATCCTGGTCGACTTTTTTGCGATCTCGACCGCAATCATCGCCACAAGTCGCTTCGGTATGAGGGCATTCTTCGGAAGCGCCAAGTCACGACGGCACGCCGACCGGGTCATCGTGTGGGGATCGGGCCACACCGGAGTCCAGTTGGCACAAGCGCTCCATATTGATCGTCGCTGGACGCCGATGGCCTTCGTCGATGACGACCCCAAGCTGTGGGGCCGAATCGTACATCACCTTCCTTGTATCTCCCCAGATCAACTCGCCAGCTTTGCAGGCAGGAAGGGTGTTGGCACCATTATTCTCGCGATGCCGTCGGCAACTCAGCAAGAGCGGCGCGACATTATTGCCCGGCTCGAACCACTCGGCATCGCCATCAAGACGGTGCCTGGCATGCGGGAGTTGCTTTCTGGACATGGGGCCGAAAGCGATGTGGCAGACGTTCCCATTTCAGATCTGCTCGGCCGAGATCCGATCCCGGCTGACAACACACTGCTTCGTCGAAACATTGAAGGCAAGACAGTGCTCGTGACCGGTGCAGGCGGATCGATCGGTGGCGAATTGTGCCGACAGATCGTATCCCTGTCGCCACGACGCCTTATTCTGCTGGAGCGGTGTGAGTTTGCCCTGTACCAGGTGGAGCAGGAACTCAGGCAGCGGCTGGTGCTCGAATCCAAGTCTGAGGAGCGGACGAAGCTCGTTCCACTGCTTGGATCTGCCGGCAATCAAGAGTTGCTGCATCGCATGTTTACAACCTGGCAGATCGACACGGTCTATCACGCCGCCGCGCACAAACATGTACCCATCGTCGAAGTGAATGTCGCCGAAGGTGTCGCGAACAACACGCTGGCGACATGGCGAACTGCCGAGGCGGCGCAGGCCGGTGGTGTGGAGACGTTCATCCTGGTGTCCACCGACAAGGCAGTTCGGCCCACCAATGTCATGGGCGCATCCAAGCGACTTGCTGAAATGGTGCTGCAGGCCCTTATGCAGAAACAACGCGGTGGCCCTGGAGTCCGGTTCTCCATGGTTCGGTTTGGAAACGTGCTGGGATCAAGTGGCAGCGTCGTGCCACTGTTCCGAGAACAGATCCGGCAAGGCGGCCCCGTCACGGTCACGCATCAGGACATCAACCGGTTCTTCATGACGGTGGAAGAGGCCGTGCAGTTGGTCATCCAAGCCGGCTCCATTGCCGATGGCGGCGAAGTACACGTATTGGACATGGGAGAGCCCGTTCGCATTCTCGATCTCGCCCGCCGAATGATTCAATTGTCCGGCCACGAAGTGCTCGACGAAGAGCACCCGCAGGGCACCATCAAAATCGACTTCCTCGGATTGCGACCAGGTGAGAAACTGTACGAGGAGTTGCTCATCGGAGACGACGTCGTCGGCACAGTCCATCCTCGCATCATGCGTGGAAATGAAGCCATTACGCCATGGGAGAAGATTGAAGCCTGGTTGTTCGCATTGGAGCATGCCTGTGTGCACGGTGACTGCCCAACGATTCGATCAATCTTGAATGAAGCCGTCGACGGGTATCAGCCCGAAAGTGAAATTCACGATCTGGTCTGGCGATCGAATTTGAACAAGACAGCCGCCGAAACAGCGGCGAAGGCGCCAACTCCTGCCGATCGGCGATAGTCCCGCTAGCGGCCCTCAGGCTCGCTTCCAGCGCCGAGCCAAGCCGCAACCACCACCATGACAACGGTGACAAGTCCCGCAAGCCACGGGGCTGAGCACGGCCACGCGATTGCGGCGATCGCCATTGGGCACATCACGCCAATCTGCAGCAGCAGATATCCGCCGCTCACCCGCCGGTGAGTCCAACCGCGACGGACCAAGTGCTGATAGGCGTGGGACCGATGCGCCTCCCACGGCCGCAATCCGCGGAGCGTTCTTCGCACGACTGTCACCGTCGCGTCCACCCACATTGTGGCCGTGACGATCACACCACTCCAAATTGGAAGATCGCCACGATCCCACAGCACTGCGATCGTCAGGAGCACGGCAAAGCCGAGAAACCCGCTCCCCGCGTCTCCCATGAAGAGCCGTCTGGTCGAGACGTTCCAAACCAGAAAGCCAAGCACCAATCCTGTCATTGCGGCAGGAAGGGCCATTGGGCCCCCACTCACTGCAGCAACGCCAGCCGTGGTCGCAAACACCACGCTCGCCTGCGAGGCCGCGAGCCCATCGATGCCATCCATGAAATTCCACAGATTGATCGACCAGATCACTGCGACTCCCAGAAGCATCTGAAGCAATACCGCCGGTATGACCACGTCCACACCTGCCAGAGACTCCGGGAGTGGACTTAATCCAATCACCAGCACCGCCGCTGCGGCCGCGTGTGCCAGCAGCCGAACCAGCGGTGGGAGTGGCCTGACATCATCTATGAACCCGACGATCGCGGTCAACCCACCACCAATGGCCAAGACAATCGCAAACCGAGTGTCAACCAAACCTGCTGAAGCGCCGATCACCGCCACTGCCACTGCAAGCACGCAGAACACAACGCCACCGGCACGCGGAATGCTCCCTGTGTGCGAGCTTCGCTCATTGGCATGATCAAGTACTGAATGCCGCACCAGCGCATTCCGCCACAGACCAGTTGTGATCGCCGAGATCGCAAAGGCCACAACCACAATCGTGGCAAGCGTCATGCGGTGCCCCGATGTGTAGTCCGCCGAAGAACTCCCAGGGATCGCAGCTCATCGATCTCAAGAGCAATCCCATCCTGAAAGGTTCGTGGCTGCAGTCCAAGCACCGCTGATGCCTCGTCGTGTTTGAAATCTTTGTTTTCATTGAGCCGCTGCACCTGCTCAGACTTGAGGGGAAGCTGCAGCCCCATTTTCTGTGCGGCCATCAGCGTCGCCACGATGGGTCCAGACGGCAACGGAAGAAAAAGTCGACGCCGGCCGAGCAGACGCGCGATCGTTGCGATGACTGTCCTGAAGTCAAGTGGCTCAGCTCCCGACACATTCAGCGCCAGTCCTGCAGCCGCAGGTGTGCACGAGGCCGCTGCCAGAGCAGTTGCGACATCGTCAACATGAACAGGCTGCTGCAGTGAGCGGCCACTTCCAAGCATCGGAATGATCGGCCAGCGGTCAATCAGTCGGATCAACCTGCACATGTTTCGATCGCGTTCGCTCCCGTAGATCATGGTGGGCCTGATGATCGTCCAATCCAAACCACTCTGCTGAACCGTTTCTTCCGCGGCCCGCCTGATGATCTTGGAACGTGCTGTTAGATTCGTGAATAGGGCCGTCGTGCTCGTAAACACAACCCGCGCCACGCGGGCCGCGCGCGCACCCTCGACCATGGCCGCCGCGTGTCCAAATCCCATAGAAGCCACATGAATAATGGCGTCATGGCCGGCGGCACCAGTGGCCCACGACTTCCAGTCTGCAAGATCGCCGAACACAAGGGATGCGCCGAGATGTTCGATGGCCTTGGTTTGGGTCGTGGGCCGCGCAAGACATGTCACCTCATGACCATCACTGCGCAGTCGCCGCACAACCCGCGCTCCAGTGAAACCAGCGCCACCCGTCACAAATATTCTCATCTGGACGTCTCCGCTGCGGCAGCGAGAACGGCGAACGTTGCCTCGGACTGTCGTTGCCGTGAGTAGCGTGGAGCCGAGGCAACTCCTGCGGCGCCGAGCCGAGCTGCTTCATCGCTGTCGTCGGCCATATGCAGCATGGCTGCGGAAAGCCGCTCGTCCGAGCCCGCCCCGCACCAGACACCCGATCCCAGTGTTTCGATCAATTCGCTTCCCGTGCCCTTGGGGCCCGACCACAACACAGGCTTCCCGCACGCCATGGATTCGAAAATTTTCGAGGGAATCACTCTGGCAAACTCTGGGTCGTCGCGCAAGAGCACAAGTGACGCATTCATGATCGACCAGAATCGTGGCATCGCCTCACGGGGCTGTGTTCCAAGAAAGCGAACCAGATCACGATCCTCGGCTGACACGCGTTCCTGAAGCCGATCCATGTGTGGCCCGCCGCCAATGAACACCAGCCGCACCCGACTTCCTCGAAGCCGTGGCAGTGCTCGCACGATGACCTCGATGTCATGAGCGGTGCCAAGAGTGCCTGGATACCCGACTACGAACAGGCCCTCTAGACGGAGTTCCCGAAGAAGACCGGCATCCGGCGGCGTGGGTTCGAAGAGATCAAGGTTGGTGCCTCCGGGAACCACATGCACATCACGGCCACCGTTGGCCTCGATGTGCGATTGGAATGAGGGCGACATGGCAATCACACTGCGAGCTGTTCGATAGAGGCGACGCTCTACACGCTTGAGTACTCGCCACGGAAACGATTCAGAACGAAGCACCGAATCGGGCCAGAGATCTCGCACCTCCATGACGTGTGGGCGGCGGCATCGCCTTGCCACTCGTCTTGCGGCGGATGATGTAAACAAATGGGGGGAACTGGAAAACACTACATCTGGTCGAGCCTTCGGCCTGAACATGCCCGCGGACAGCCCGTACGACATCTGATCAAGCAACTTGAGGGCTGCGCGGTCGTGCCCACAGATCCAAGTGCCCACCCGCACAATGTTCACGCCCTCGTGCGTGGATCGCTGTCGCCAGCGGTTGCGATACCCATCGTAGAGTCGTCCCTCTGGGTAGTTGGGCGCGCTCGCCACAACGGTCACGTCATGGCCCTGCTGCACCCACAGCGCAGCCCGCTCATGAATGTGGTGCGCGGGGGGCGAGGGCTCTGGCCAGTAGTAGTCCGAGAAGATCAATATTCGCACGGCGAGGGATGATAATCACGCTTTCAAGTGATCGTTGGCCGTTCCATGAGACTTCATTGCAGTGTCGTCAAAACAGGGGTTCTGCTACCATCTCGGATCTCTCGCCGGCATGTCGGACCGGCATTACTCGCCATGATTAGGTTGGGGTAGGGATCTGTTCGCATGAACACACCAGCACGCGTCGCCATCGTTGTCGGTACCCGGCCCGAGGTCATCAAGATGGCCCCGGTTGTTGCCGCTGTGGAAGCATCGAAGTCGCTTGAGGTGGTCGTCATCTCAACGGGCCAACAACGCGAACTCGCCGCGCAGGCGTTGGCCGGATTCAATATTGAACCCGCATTCAACTTGGATGTCATGCGGGATAATCAAGGGTTGGCTGCCCTCACGGGACGCATATTGGCCGGACTCGACGAGGTGCTGGCCGACCTGAAGTGCGATGCGCTCCTGTGTCATGGCGACACAACCACAGCACTCTCCGCCGCGCTCGCTGGATTTTATCGCCGAATTCCCATCGGCCATGTGGAGGCTGGGCTTCGGACCTACGACTTTGATCATCCGTGGCCAGAAGAGATGAATCGTCGGTTGATCGATCCCATCTGCCGCTGGTGTTTCGCACCGACCGAACTCTCCAAGAGCAATTTGATCAGCGAAGGTGTGGACGAGAGTCACATTCACGTGACGGGGAATACAGTCATTGATGCGCTTCTGAACCTGCGGGCTCAACAGTCCAGTCACAGCGAGACGGCCTCGGAGCCCGGTGTCCGCGAGATTCTCGTCACGGGTCACCGACGCGAGTCCTTTGGCGATGGCTTCCAGAACATCTGCACGGCCATCCACACGCTGGCCGAGGAGCGGGACGACGTCAAGTTCATTTATCCGGTCCACCTGAACCCGAATGTGCGGAAGCCAGTCATGGGGCTATTGGGTTCACATCCCCGAATCGACCTCCGCGAGCCAGTCGGCTACGAGGAATTTGTCTCACTGATGAGCCGTTCCTACTTCCTGTTGACCGACTCCGGCGGCGTGCAGGAGGAGGCGCCAAGTCTGGGCAAACCGGTTCTGGTGATGCGGGACACGACCGAACGGCCCGAAGGCGTTGATGCCGGCACATGCACACTCGTCGGCACCGATCCGAATCGAATCATGTCGTCCTGCCGGGAACTGCTCGATGACAAGTCGGAATACAAGCGCCGATCATCGCTGGCAAATCCATATGGAGACGGACACGCCGCCGAGCGAATCGTATCCGTGTTGGAAGAGGAACTCGGATGAGGTACGACATCGCCGTCGTTGGGCTTGGTTACATCGGGCTCCCCACCGCATCAGTTTTTGCCACGCGAGGCAAACAGGTGTACGGACTCGATGTCAGCGAGCACGTGGTCAACACCATCAACCGCGGCGAGATCCACATCGTCGAACCTGATCTGGATGTGCTGGTGCAAGCTGCGGTCGGAAGTGGGCATCTCAAGGCCGGCCTCAAACCGGTGCCAGCCGATGTCTTTATCGTCGCGGTGCCCACACCATTCCACAAGGGGAAAGGGCGTCCGATCCCAGATCTTGGGTTTGTGGAGTCAGCCTCGCGATCCATCGCGCCAGTCATCGAGAACGGTGCCCTGATCATTCTGGAGAGCACCAGCCCGGTCGGCACAACCGAGGCCATGCGAGAATGGATTCTGGAAGAGCGTGCCAATCTGGGACTGCCACCGCTTGAGGGCGCACACTATGTGCACTGCCCGGAACGAATTCTTCCCGGCCAGATGCTTCGAGAACTCGTTGAGAACGACCGCATCTGCGGTGGGCTCTCTCCAGAGGGTGCCAAGCGGGCGCACGACCTCTACCGCACCTTTTGTGTCGGAGAGATTCACCTCACCGACGCCCGCACGGCTGAGATGGTCAAGTTGACCGAGAACGCCTCCCGAGACAGCCAGATCGCCTTCGCCAATGAGCTCAGCCTCGTCTGCGACAGGGCGAACATCGACGTGTGGTCGGTCATCGAATTGGCCAACCACCATCCTCGCGTGAATATCCTGAACCCCGGCCCCGGCGTCGGTGGACACTGCATCGCAGTCGATCCCTGGTTCCTCGTGGATACTGCGCCGGATTGCTCGCCGCTCATGCAGACCGCTCGCCGTGTCAACGATGGAAAACCAAACTGGGTGTTGCAGCAGGTTCAGAAACATGCGGAACGTTTCACTCGCGCCAAAGTCGCGTGCCTGGGATTGGCGTTCAAGGCGAATGTTGATGACCTCCGTGAGAGTCCGTCGCTGCAGATTGTCGAAGCACTGGCAGACCTCGACGAGTTGGATTTGTTTGTCTGCGAGCCCAATATTGAATCGCTCCCGGATTCACTGCAACGAGCGCACATAACGGCCGCTTCGGCAGAGGACGCAATCAGCAAGGCTGACATTGTGTTGCTGCTGGTCGACCACCGCGAGTTCGGCGACATCGATCGCGAACTCCTCCACAACCGAAAAATCATTGATACACGAGGACTCTGGAGATGAAGCAGTTGTTGGTTCGAAAGGGCGAAGTGGCCGTCACCGAGGTGGCCTCGCCGGCGCTTGGACCCCGCGAGATCCTGGTGCAGGTACGGCACTCGTGTGTCTCGATCGGAACCGAGATCAGTGGCATCAAGATGTCCGCCCTGCCGCTGTGGAAGCGAGCCATCAAACAGCCCCACCACGCGAAGAAAGTCGTGGGGATGATGAGGGATCAGGGGATCAAGCGTGTCTTCGATCGCGTCACCGGCATGCTCAATTCGGGGACACCAACCGGGTACTCCGCCGCAGGCGTGGTCGTCGCGGTAGGAGATCTGGTCGAGTGTTTCTCGGTCGGTGACCGGGTCGCCTGCGCTGGCGCCGGCATCGCCAACCACGCCGAGTATCTCGCCGTTCCGGTCAACCTCGCCGCTAAGATCCCGGACGGCCTCGGCACCGCCGAGGCGAGCACCGTGACCCTCGGCGCCATCGCCATGCAGGGTGTCCGCCGCGCCGATGCGACGCTGGGCGAGACCTGGGTGGTGGTGGGACTTGGCATCCTCGGGCAGATCTCCGAGCAGTTGCTTCGCGCCAACGGATGCCGCGTCATCGGCACGGACATCGATCCGCGCCGCATCGCCGTAGCGCAGGAAGTGGGCATGCACGCGGGCATCGATCCATCGACCGAAGATGTCGCCAAGCGTGTGCAGATCCTGAGTGATGGCTTCGGCGCCGACGGCGTCATCATAACGGCGGCCGCGAGCGAGAATCACGACATCATCGCGCAGGCCATGCAGTGCTGCCGCAAACGTGGCAAGGTTGTGATCGTCGGCGACGTCGGGCTGAACCTCAAGCGGCACGAGTTCTATGCCAAGGAACTCGATGTCCTGATCTCGTGCTCCTACGGCCCCGGCCGATATGACCCGGGCTACGAGCAGGAAGGCCAGGATTACCCGCTCCCCTACGTCCGCTGGACCGAGAACCGGAACATGGAGGAGTACCTTCGGCTCATGGCGGATGGTCGTATCAACCTCGACCGCCTCCAACCCACAACATTCCAACTCGAGGAGGCGCCGGCCGCCTACGAAACGCTCAAGGGCGATGGCGAGAAGCCGATGCTGGTGTTGCTCGAGTACCCGCAGGCCGATCCGCAGACGCGCACCCGCACCATTCAGGTCGGCACCTGCAAGCCCCACCGTGACGGGCAACTTCGCACCGCCGTCATCGGCGCCGGCGGCTTCGCCCAGGGCATGCATCTACCGAACCTGCTGAAGCTCAACAAGCAGTTCTCGCTGAATACGATCTGCAGCCGCACCGGCACGAACTCGCTCGCAGCCGCCAAGCAGTTCGGTATCGCGACAGCCACAACGGACTACGCCGAGGTGCTCGCCAACCCGGACATCGACCTGGTCATCCTCTGCACACGGCACGATCTGCACGCCGATATGGCGATCGCGGCGCTTCGGGCCGGCAAGCACGTCCTGTGCGAGAAGCCGCTTTCGCTGACCGACGAAGGGCTCGATGCCATCGAGGCCTTCTATGCAGACGATGGTGACAGCAAGCCGGCCTTGATGGTCGGATTCAACAGGCGATGGTCCCCCGCCATCACCCGCCTGCAGGAAATGCTCGCCGATCGCACCTCCCCGATCATCGCCCACTACACGATGAACGCCGGCTACATCCCACTGGACCACTGGGTCCACGGCCCCGAAGGCGGCGGCCGCAACGTCGGCGAAGGTTGCCATCTCTACGACCTGTTCTTCGCCCTCGCCGGCGCCGAACTGGCGGAAGTGCAAGCCGAAGCCGTCGCCCCACAGGGCAAACAATGGGCCCGCAACGACAACTTCACCGCCACCCTGCGATTCAAGGACGGCAGCGTCTTCACCTTGCTCTACACCGCGATGGGCGACAAGTCCTATCCGAAGGAGCGGATGGAACTCTTCTGCGAAGGTAGCGTGTTTGTACTCGACGACTACAAATCGCTCAAGGTGCACGGCTCCACATCCAGCGGCTGGAGCAGCATGACCATGGTGAAGGGCCAACTCGAAGAACTCATCGCCCTCCACAGCGCTATCAAGCAGGGCCGCCAGGTCGTCCCCGTCGAAGAAACCCTCGCCATCAGCCGCGCGACGCTTGTGATTGAAACGTTGTTGCTGGACGGAAGTGCGGCGGGGTGATTGGCGGATTGGTTACCTGGGCCGCCCTTCTTGCTGTTGCGGCCGAACCGGCGGAGCCTGCCGAAGCCGTCGTAGCGTAGAATGCCCCCGTGGTCGCCCGCAGTCCCGTGATCCGGAGTGCATCGCCGAATGTCCGACTTCTCGTCGCCCGACCGCAAAACTGCACCGATCGACGTGGTTGGGCCCTTCGTGCCCCTGTGGCGATGGCGATGGTGGGTGGTCGTGATCTTCTGCATCACGTTCGGGCTCGTCGCCGCCTACCTGAACTACACCGGCGATGATTGGATCCCTGATCACACTCGAACCTGGATTCGCCAGTGGGCCGACTTCAAGAAGGATGATCCGCCCGTGATCATTATTGATCGGCTTCGACAAGCCGTTCACGACGCCAGCGGTGTCTCGAGTGGGTCCATGGCAACACAATGGCCCGATACGATCTTGCACCTGCGAGCGCGCAACGGCGTGGGTGGATCCTGCGGTAACTTCACCGTTACACTGGTGCATCTCCTCCGAGCCGCCGGCCTGCAGGCCCGACCCGTTCAGTTGGGCAGCGAGCGATATCGCCAAGGCAAGGCCTCAAACGAAACCCATATGCTTGCGGAGGTCTTCGACCCGGTCGCCGAACGCTGGTTCCTGGCCGATCCAACCTTCAATACGCAGTACGAAGATGAGTCCGGACGAGTGTTGGGGCTGGCCGAACTCCTGCAACGCACCAAGGATGAGCCCTGGTCCATTCGGCAATTCACGCCGGTCAAACCCGGCCGATCGGCGGCCGAGTACTACATGCCAGTGAAGGATCTCTTTCACATGGCCTCTACGCCGACGGTGGACCTGCCGGCCCTCGATACGCGTGCCGGCGAAGGCGTCCAATGGCCCGCTGGCAGCAGCTTTCAGGAGGTGGCCGAACTGTATCTGGAGCCCGGCGAGGGCCCCGAACCGTCTTCGCCATCACTGCTGGTGGCCCGCCCCTACGGTGCTGGCCACATCGTGCTTGAGGGTGATGGCGAGCCGGCCGGGCTCTACTACGAGTGGACGCTCGACCCGGACGCGGCCTATCAATTCACATTGGCCGCGGACACTTCGATGGGCAATGTGCGTCTGCGAGTCGATGCCGGAACCGAGGAGTCGGCTGTCTGGAGAAGTGTCGGACCGAACCTCATTCAGCTGTGTGTCGACGGAGTCGATCGGCTGCGAATCTGGATCTATGCCGAAGAAACGTTCCGGTGTGATGTAACAGATTTGCAACTTCGCCAAATTGATCACGGTACGCCCAGGGGAGAGTGGGCCTTCGGTGATTGGATCCCTGATTACACTCGAACCTGGGTTCGCCAGTGGGCCGGCTTCAACACGGCTGACCCGCCCGTGGTCATTGTTGATCGGCTTCGACAAGCCGTTCACGACGCCAGCGGTGTCTCGGGTGGGTCCATGGCGACACGGTGGCCCGATGCGATCGTGCACCTGCGAGCAGGCAACGGCGTGGGTGGATCCTGCGGTAACTTCGCCGTTACACTGGTGCATCTCCTCCGAGCCGCCGGCCTGCAGGCCCGACCCGTTCAGTTGGGCAGCAAGCGATATCGCCAAGGCAAGGCCTCAAACGAAACCCATATGCTTGCGGAGGTCTTCGACCCGGTCGCCGAACGCTGGTTCCTGGCCGATCCAACCTTCAATACGCAGTACGAAGATGAGTCCGGACGAGTGTTGGGGCTGGCCGAACTCCTGCAACGCACCAAGGATGAGCCCTGGTCCATTCGGCAATTCACGCCGGTCAAACCCGGCCGATCGGCGGCCGAGTACTACATGCCAGTGAAGGATCTCTTTCACATGGCCTCTACGCCGACGGTGGACCTGCCGGCCCTCGATACGCGTGCCGGCAAAGGCGTCCAATGGCCCGCTGGCAGCAGCTTTCAGGAGGTGGCCGAGCTGTACCTGGAGCCCGGCGAGGGCGCCGAGTAAGATGCCCGTGCCGGTTGCCCGGCAGCCCGCAGTCCCGTGATCCGGAGTGCATCGCCGAATGTCCGACTTCTCATCGCCCCTGCTTCCCCCCGGGGTGAGTCCCGGCCCAAACCAGCCCTTGTTTGTCATATCGCCCGACCGCGAAACTACACCGATCGATGTGGTTGGGCTCTTCGTGCCCCTGTGGCGATGGCGATGGTGGGTGGTCGTGATCTTCTTCATCACGTTCGGACTCGGCGCCGCCTATCTGAACTACGCCGGCACATCGACCGCACGCCGATTCGAGGTGCTCATCGATGCCGGGCAGGCCAGTCCAGCAACAATCAAGCAGACGCTCGAGGCGATCGTCATTCCGAAAGTATTGGCCGAACACACGATGCCGGGAAGTGCCATGACCGTGCAGCGGTCGATGATCGAGGTCGAAGTCCTAGATACAAATGCCAGCGGCGCCGGCAGCCTCGTTGCCATTGCCTTTGAAGTACCGCCGATTCTGGCGGATCTTGGCGACCGGCTCGCAGCCGCCATGTCATCGGAAGTCGAAACACTCTTTGAGGACAACAATCTCCGCGACTCGGCAGCCGTCGCCCAGGCCGCCGCCCAGGCAACTCGCCAAGTCGCCCGGCTTGAAGCCGGCACGCTCAGCGCGGGTGCGAGAAAGAACCTCCAGCTTGACCTGTCCAGCGCCCAATCCAAACAACTCGAAATCCAGAGCGGAGACACATTTGAGGCCGAATTGAATGCCGCAACCGTGGCGGTCTCGGCGGCCGCGGAGCAACTTGAGCGGATGCGATCGGGCCAGGCGAGAGAGACCCAGCGAAACGTCCTGTCCGACACACTTGGTGGCCTGAAACAACAGGAGCAAGCCCTCGTGGGAGGCGAGTCCCACACCGTGGCAATGCTCACGCTTGAGTCCAACACGCTTCGCCTTGAGCAAGAACTGGCGAAGATCCTCGATCCAACCGCGATACAAGGACGACAGCAGATCCTGCAGGCTTCGGTCGATGCCACCGCCGATGAGACTGCGAACCTGGAAGCGGCGATCGGTCGACTCAACAGTCGCCTAGATGGCCTCACTCAGCTTGAGGACTTTGCCCTCGACGAGCGAGCCTCGATCAATGCCGCCATCGCCGTGGTCAACAGCAGGATCGAAACCATCAGCAGTAATGCAGAGGAGACCGTGCCCCCAGTGCTGACGCAGCTTCTGCACGCGCTCCAGCAGCAGCGGGCTTCCTTGATCTCGCAACTCGATGACCAGAAACGGCTGATCATGATTGGTCTTCCCGAACAACGATCCCAGATCCTCAAGGAGATCGATCAACGTACTGCAAGCCTGTCGGCCACGAAACACATCTTGCACATGAATCGAGCTGCCCTCGCGGACTTCTCGCTCACGATCGGCCAGGAGAAGGCCGGCCTCGAGATGCAGCGCGACAAGGCCCTTGCCGACCAGAAACTGCTCGAATCCGGGCATGCCAATGCCCTTGCGACCGCCACCCGCAAGGTCGGCTATGCCGAACAGACCATCGAAGCATTTGATCGAGAAACTGAACGCCTGGTGCGCCAGGCCGAGTCGACCCATGCCCAGACAGTCGCCGATCTCAAGGCCTTGCGGCATCGCATCGCGCACGAGGTCGAGCGGGCCGCATCGAATGTCTCGATCGCGGAAGTCGATCTTGCCGCCTTCGATCTCAATCTCGCCGCCGAAATTTCGGTCGCGATGGACCTAGTTGAATCGACCCGGCACGAGGCCGCGGCGTATCAACCGACTGCCGTCGCTGCCTCCATTGATCTCCCCGTTGCCTATCGTCCGAGCATGTTGAAATATGCGGCGGTCTGCGTGGCAAGTGGGCTGCTTGCCATCGCGATCGCCTATGTGCTTGAGGGACTGCTCCTCGCCCGCTTGAGAGTCCAGCGACCGGCAAGTTGAGTCACCGACCGCGGACTGATCAGAAAGCAGGCAAGCACGCCCGGCAGCGATGTCCGGAACAGATAGGCGGGTGAAAACTCCCGCATCATCACCAACGCCAGGAAGCCGATCCCGAGCATCATGTGCCACCGCACGCCGCGAGGCAATCGGATGGCCTGCAGCATGCCGATGGCAACCGCGGCAGCGGCAAACGCCGCAGCGATCAGGCCGCCCTCGAACACGCGGTCAAGGAAGAAATTGTGCGTCCCCGCCTCGGGGTAGCCGTGGCGGGCCAGACCATACTCTCCCACGCCGACTCCGCGGATCGCACCGACCGGCTCGGCCCGCCACGATCCGAGGATGCCGCGCCACTGGTCCAGGCGACCTCCTTGGGATTCGAATGAACCAAGCACCGTCTCGTTGGTCGCGCCGGACACGCCGCTGCGATTCAAAATGACGCGATCGACCAGCCCCGACGCCTGTGCTGCGGCCATCAGGACCGCCACCATCAGAATCGCGATCAGCCACTTGCGGCCGCGGGACCCGCGATTGAAGAATCCGGTAACCAGAAACAAGACAACTGGAAGGAAGAACAGGGTCAGCCGACTTCCCATCGCCAGGAGATGCACGATGCCGAGAATCGTGATCACGATGAGTCCATTGGCAAACCAGCGACCGACGGGCCGACCTGTGCGAGATGCCAGCACCGGCAGCAGCAGGATGATGAGCAGGATCACATCCGATGCCTTGTTGGCATTTCCCATCCAGTGCATATAGGGGTAGCCCAGCCGACCCATCTCATACCGCCACGTGAGCACCTGGTTGAAGAAGCCACTGCTCGCCCACACCGTGGCCTCCCCAGTCGCCATGTGCCAGCTCCAGGCGAGCAGCAGCAGCCCAACCAGCCATGCCACCAGAACGCCCGAGAGGAAACCAGCAAGACACGCCATACGAAGCGCCGGGCCCGCCGCCGCATATGCGGCCACGACAAGCACGGGCGACACATAGCCCAACCACCCATCAAATAGGCCAAGCGTCGGGTAAGTTGCAAACGCCACAGACACGACAATCGATGCCAATCCGCTGAGCAACCAGCACAACAGGCTGATGGACACCCGATAGCGTCGCGAGAGCAGGATCGACCCGATTGCCAGGAGGGAGGTCGGCAGCAACAACAGGTACACGGGGCCGATGAAACGACCAAGTACACCGGAGAGGGCCTGAGAGAGCGGAAGATCCATCGCCATCAGAAAGGCCAATGCCGGCACGAGGATGCCCAGAACGCCCGCGGCGGATGGTGCTCTTTGCGCCAAGTTGACATGCGAACCTGCCTGCATCCCGCAACCAATAGTGTGGATCGACTGGTTCATGGCCCTGCGCCGAGGCTGGCTCCCTGACGGCATCATAGGGTAGAATCCGTCACAAGCACCATGAGATGCGTCGCTGTGGCACCTCGCGTCTGAAGTTCACTTTCCTCACAGCCGATCCGGACACCCCCTCATGCCCGACTTGATTGATCTCGATGTCTGGCGTATTCGGTACCGCGAAGCGGTCCAAGAGATTCTCCCGTTCGTCACCCCTGAAGTGCAGGACCTCATGGCCCGCCATCAGTCTGCCTGGGGCGCTGGCCGATTCGACTTTGGTGAATATCTGCAGCGGTCAGAAATCCGCTTCGCCGAGGCGATCAAGTTGATGAACATCAGGACCGACGCGGCTCATGAATTGATCGATGTGGGAGGATTTTGGGGTGCCTTCCCGTTGTCACTCGTGCGGTGCGGCTGCCACGCTTCGATGACCGAAGCGATGCAGTACTACGACAGCAGTTTCTCGCCCCTGTTCGATTGGCTGCAATCGGAAGGCGTGGACATCATCGACTTCGATCCCTTTGCCACTCCTGAATCCGATGATTGGCGAGCACCTCCCGTGAAGAAATACCGGGTGGCGACCGTCATGGCGGTGCTGGAACACTACCCACACTCGCTAAAGACGTTCTTTCACAACCTGCGGGACCTGATCCGATCCGGTGATGGCCACGCATGCATAGAGGTGCCGAACATCGCATACTGGAGCCATCGCGTCGACTTGTTGATGGGCCGGAGCCCGCTGCCGAGTGCCATTGACATCCATGACTCGGCCACACCATTCCTTGGCCATCATCACGAGTACACGGCCACGGAATTCACCTCGCTGCTTGATCATGTCGACTTCACACTCGATGCAATGCAGAGTTTTAACTACTCCTCGGCGCTGTCCTGGAAGTCGTGGATCCTCAGTCCGATTCGAACCGCAATGTTGTCACTCGTGCCAAGTGCGAGAGAGACCATGTTGTTCGCCACGACTCCGCAAATTCCGAAGTCATTGCCCACATGAGCAAGGATGCTCAAACGGTGCGGGCGGGAACGCCTTGGAGCACACGATGGCGATGAGCGACTATCTCGTCAGAAGAGTCAGCCAAGTTCGAAGGCTCGGGTTGCTGCGTACCGGAACACTGGCTGCGGATCGGATTCGGCAGTCAACACGTCGCCGCGTGCAGGGCTTCAAGGCGAGTTTGATTGCGGATGGCCTCCGAACATGGCAGCGTGAGGTTCCGCCAAGACAACTGATTGCACCTTTGGCAGTGCATCAAGACAATGATCGGCCATCATGGATGTCCCACGCCTTCGACCTGCTCGGAAGCGGCCCGCAGTCCCTGAATCGAGCACCATTGCAGTGCGCTCCAACCCCACGATGTTGGCAATCGCAGCGCGATCGCGTAGCCACGCTCCTGCCCGAGTCCTATCACTGCATTGACTGGCAACTTGATCCAACGAGTGGATTCAGGTGGTCCGCCGCCGTGTGGCACGATCGTATTCGCTACGGCGATCAACCGGGCGTCGAGGTCAAGTGGCCATGGGAACTGGCCAGGCTTCAGCACCTCCCGGCCATCGCCGCCGGCATCGAAGCCGCTGGCGAGGCTGACCGCGCCGCGTTCGCCGGCGAGATCCGTTCGCAGATCATCGATTTCGCCGCCCACAACCCGGTTGGATTCGGCGTCAATTGGACCTGTGCCATGGATGTCGGCATTCGCGCGGCGAACCTCGCCACGGCAGTCGACCTCGCCGGCGCCGGCGGCGCTGTGTACGACGATGACTTCCTGCGGCTGGTCTCCGCCGTGCTGCGGGACCATGGTCGCTTTCTCACCCGAAATCTGGAGTGGGGCCTGTCGCTCAATTCCAATCATTACCTCGGGGACCTCGCCGGCCTGCTGTACTGCGGGGCCTACCTTCACGGCGGCGAGGCCGATGACTGGCTGACATTCGCGGGCCGCGAAATGGTTCTGCAAATCCAGCAGCAGTTCCATGCAGACGGTTCGAACTTCGAGGGCAGCACCTGCTACCACCGGCTCTCCTCCGAGATGGTGCTGCACTGCGCCGCCCTGATGCTGCGAACCTGCGACCAGGATCCTGACCGCGCCGTTTCGTGGTGGCAAGGGCCATGCCGCGCCTACCATATGCCACCCTCGGCGCCGGCCACACCCTGTGAAGCATCACCGGGTGGGTGCCCGACCCCGTTCAACGAGGCAGTCCGTCGTCGGCTGCTCGGTATGGCGCTGTTCACAAGGTCCATCACCCGCCGCGACGGCAGCATTCCCCAGATCGGCGACAACGACAGCGGTCGCTTCATGCGGCTGGAGTACGGGGCCGATCCCGCCCGCGATCTTGACGACCACCTTCATCTGGCCCACGGGCTTGAATCGCTCTTTGTGAGCGATGCGGGTCCCTTGGACGGCCCGGTACCAGCCTGGTTCCGAACGATGGCGGGAAGTGCCCTGCTGGCGAGACCGGTTGGCATGCCGAACCCTGCGGCGGCCGGGGTACGGTGGCCGGACTTCGGTCTCTACATCTGGAATCATGGCACCCTGCGGGTCATCATGCGATGCGGCTCGGTCGGCCAAAACGGCAACGGCGGCCACGGACACAGCGATCAACTCTCGCTGACCATCGACCTCGATGGCCGCCCGCTCGTGATCGATCCGGGAACCGGTGTCTACACACCGCAGCCGGAGGTCCGCAACCAATTCCGCTCAGCCTCCGCCCACAGTGGCATTGTGGGCGACCGCAATCCGGATCGATGGTTGGGTGGACGCTGGGGACTGTTCTCCATGGAAGATCGATCGCGCGGCACCGTCGAGTCTTGCGATCAACATGGTGGAGTCTTCACGCATGCCGGATTTGGTAAACCGGTGCGAAGGACAGTCGCGTTTCATGACGGAGATCTCGACATCACCGATGATCTTCAGGCCGCCGGCCCACAGGCCTACGCCCAGTTCATCCTGTCGCCCGAGGTGCAAGCAACACCAGTGGATGGTGGCATCGATCTGTGTTGGCAGGATGGGACACCGGCCGCCCGTATCCGCACCGAGCGGGCCACCATGACGGCAACGGAGTGGAGTCCGCGCTACGGACTGGTATCCCCCACCCAAGCCATCAGGTTCACGCCGATGGACGGGATGAGTTGCGTGTCGATCCACCCGGCCTGACCGCAAGCCGGAATCCGGCCGAGAGTGGACCAGCGCTCCGACCGAGGCGGCGATTGAGCCACATCGCCGGCTTCACGCCCGTCAACCAGAGATCCACCATTGGTCCGGCGACCAGCACCGAGCCCTCCCGCGATACGATCTCGAGATCATGCCCGAGGAGCCGCCGCTCAATGCCTCGCCGCGTGAAGAACTGCACATGCGGGCTCACATCGTCGGCCATGGTCGATGCGAATCCAGGCGTGATACCGCGACCGAAGAGTGATTGCTTGACTCCATGCACCGTCTTGCAGATCAGGTTGGTCACTCCAGAGAGTCGAAGCGCCGCGACCAGCCGACCGCCCGTCTTCCATACCCCGGCATCGAACTCAAACCACCCCCGCCCGTTCGGAACGGTCACCAGTAACAGCCCCCTAGGACTGAGCTTTGAAATCAATCCCTTGACAATATCATCCCAGTGCTCGTCCGTGATGTGCTCCAGAACCTCCGAGGCAATGATCACATCGTAAGAGGCATCGGGAAGGCTGAAGAAGTCTCCGCACCGCAGGCACGATGGATCGACTCCCATTGCGCCGCACTTCGCCTTCCCGTACGCAACACTTGGCTCATGGATATCCCATCCAGTGCAATCGAGCCCCCTTCGTTGGAGCTGGGCAGTCAGCATGAGCCCTGTTCCGCATCCGAACTCGGCCATACGTGGTGCCTCCATGCCCCGCACCTGCTCCATGATCCACTCCAGCCTCGAGCGTGACCCGTAGACATTCTCCGGAATGCTGAAACCGGCGGGCGGCTTGCTGGCAGTCGCCGGTTCACCGGCCGTGGCGGCGTCAAGCCCCTCAAGAATCTTCTCCACATGCGTCTTCCATGTGTACTGCTCCAGCACCAACGCTCGCGCACTGCCGGCCATCTCGGATGCAGCCTCGCCGTTCTCCACCGTCTGCCGGATGCCACGCGCAAGATCTTCGCTGCTTCCCGGCTCGACCATGGTGGCCGTTTGACCGTCGTCGAGGATCTCTCCGATCTGGTCGAGCTTGGATGCGATGATCGGCCGCCCCATCGCCATGTACTCGAAGAGCTTGGTCGGCGAGCCAAAGAACCGTGAACCGTCATCGTTGGGAACATGGGGCGCGACGAAGGCATCGGCCGACGCCAAGTAGCGAGGTGTTTCATGCTGCGGAAGCAGGCCGGTAAAGACCGTTCGCGGGGCAGCCGCCGATCCATCGATGATCTGCTCGCACTCCGCGCGAGTGCCACCGTCCCCGATGAACACGAACCGCGGCTGGTAGCGATCGCACCATGTGGAGTCCCCGGCGATGGCCGCGGCCGCTGCGGCAAACACTTCGGCGCCATGCCACCTTCCGAAGGTCCCGACGAACATGATCACGCACGAACTTTCATCCGCGCCGAGTCCGGAGCGGGTCTGCACAATCTCATCGTCGCTCCAGCGATCCGGGTCATAGATCCTCGGATCCACGCAATTTGGATAGGAGGCCACCCTCCGATCCGGAACGCCGCGGTCCACCAGTTCGTCGTGCAGCGGATCGGAAATCGTAAACACCAGATCGGCGTCGGCGAGCATCGCATCCTCTGCCGCCTGATGCGAGTCCGTGTATCGCAGATCGCTGCCCCAATTCTTCGAGACCCACACCTCCGATCCGTTGTACTCCACGATGAGCGGAATGCCGAGCCGCCTCGCCAGTTCGACCCCCGAGAAGTCTCCCAACGAGAGACGCTGATAGATGATCGTCGGTCGGAACTCTGCTGCAAACTTGAGTCCCGCACGCACCGCCACATCGTGCATCCGAAACAAGTTGGCCTCGGCCGGAAGTCCAAACTGCTTTGGTGGCGGCACCTGCGCAGCATGCACACCATCATCGAGATATCGAGGATCCTCCGGGGACAGGAACATCACCTCGTGCCCGAGTTCGACAAAGCCGTTGACCACACCGGCCACGTGTCCGACGCTGCCGCCGGCGCGGAGGCCGTACCAGATGTTGTTCTTGAGATAAAGGACACGGTGCGGCGTACTGTTGGTCGTGGCGCGGTGCTGCGAGTCGGCCACCAATCGCCGCGCCCGCCGGGCCGCCCGGCGGCGCGCCCTGAGGCCATCAATTGACGCCACGAACAACCGCACCGCAGCAACAATGGTTTCAGGAAGTCGAATCCGCCGCACCTGGCCGGAGGGGTCGCACAAGTGCACCCGCGGCAGACGATGCGCCGCGGCCAGTACCTGCAAGACCGGCACGACGACCCGACCCTCCTCGACCTCGAGCGGAATGACGACATCCCGCTCAGGACTCGAAAGCAGGTGCTGCAGGAGGCCGCGGGTTCCATGCGCACGCAGCTCGGCCACCAGTTGAAACCGGCAGGATCGCCCCATGGCTTCCTGGACCGTCGCGCGATAGGTCTGCGACAGCGGGTACATCATGAGAACCAGCGCGGTCTTCTCTGCGCTCATTCGCTTGCCGACTCCTTCTCAACCCGATCCCCACCACGCCGAACTGCATCCGTCTGGTGTCGAAGCCGATACCAGGCGGCCAGCGAGATGAGAAACTGCACGATACCCGCACCGCTGTACAGCCACGCAGCCGCTTCGAGCGAGCGGAACCACCACAATCCGGCCGCCATGACCACGGCCGCCACCAGCGGCGCAGCGGAGCAGCTCCATGGATACCCGTTGGCGATCAGTGAGTTCTGCGTGACCGAAGACAAGCCGAGACCAAAGATCCCCGGAAGCATCGCCATCAGCAGGCCAACGCTGGGCTCATATGGCATGCCATACACCCACGGAATGATCCAGGGCGCCGTCGCCGCAATGCATGCGATCACGAGGATCATGGCGATCCCGCACACGGCCATCGAGTACATCGTGAATGCGATCCGATCGGAGGACTTGCTCAGCAGACCAAGCCGGGGAAACAGGGCCGTCCCGACGGCGCCCGGAACGACCAGCGCCATGACACAGATGAGCTGTGCCTGCGCGAACAGTGCCAGATCACCGGACCCCAGCCGACTCTCGATCACGAAGGCCGGCATCAGCGTCCAGAGCGCTAGTGTGCAGGCCAGGTAGGCCCGGGCGCCGACGGCGAACTGCTCTCGGAACAATGGGGCATCCCAACTTTGGAGGGTTACCTTGATCTGAAGAGACTTGAGCGCATACAGGGCAGCCAGAACCGTTCCGATGATGGTGCAGGCCAGGAACGACAGTACGCCGGCGAAGCCTGCGGCCCATACCAGGATGAGCAGGGCTACAGAGCCCACCTTGGCGACCAGCTCCACGACATTCGAGGAGCCGATCCGCAACTGTCCGATGAGGAAGTTCTGCAGAAGCAACATTGCAAGACCCGCGGCGGCGTAGAGCAGTACGCCAAGTCCTTCTGCTCCGAGCATCCAGTCGTATGAGGGCACGAGGCTGCCGATTGTGAACCCGACGACTCCCAGCACGAGACACGCCACCAGCGCGATCCACATGGTGTTGGCCAACAGTCGCCCTCCGATGATTGGACGATTGGAGATCAGATAGGTGTTCGCGGATGGAAGGCCGAGATTTCCGAATTGAATGGCAATCTGTGCCGTCGCCACCAGCAGGAAGAAGGTGCCTCGCGCATCGAGCGACAGTGCTCTCGCCACCACGATGGAGTTCACGAAGCCGACGACGATCGCAACACCGCGTGTCATTCCGATCGATGCGGAATTGGACAGCAGCCCCCGCTTGGATGCCCTGACCAGATCAGACAACGGCTGATCGCTCCAGATACCGCTCCCACCATGCGGCAAGGTTGTAGAGATACCAAGCCTGGGTTCCGCGGCCCGAATCGAGGACATTGAGCACCGCTTCCTCGCTCAGCAGTCCCGTCTCTCTGGTGAACCGCAGCACGGTCCGCTTGACCTCGTCACCGAGTTCTTCGAAGAACCACTCGTGGACCGGCACGCCGAAGCCCTGTTTGCGACGATCGATGAGATGATCTGGGATGAGCCCACGAACCGCCTTCTTGAGAATGGCCTTGGACACACCACCTCGCGTCTTGACGGCCTCGGGAATGCCCATCGCATACTCGACGAAGCGGTGGTCGAGAAACGGCACGCGGCCTTCAAGACTCACCCCCATGCTCATCTTGTCGACTCGCATGAGCAGTAGTTCCGGCAGGCGGAGACTCAAGTCGGTGAATGACATCCAAGCCAGGTGCGATTGCTCCCAGGCCCCCGATTCAAAACGCCTTCGAATCGGGGCCAGTGCATCCCAAGATGACAGTCCGGAGAGTGAACGCCGGAGATCCGAGCCCAGCAGAGACTGTTTTTCGGCTTCCTGGAAGGCCTCGGCGCCGCTCCAGAACACGGGCTCCCCTGCGACTCCTCTTCGCAGCAATTCGTACTGAAAACTCTCCTGCTTGCCCGCTGCACGAAGGCCCCCGAGCGCTGCCCGCTTGGCCAGTCCAAGTCCAGGCACCGCATTCCACCGAGCCAGCTTGTGGAAGGTCTTCCAACTCTCATACCCCCAGAACAACTCATCGGCTCCTTCGCCGACCTGCGCGACGGTCACGCCGTTGTCGCGAGCCAGCTTTGACACGTAATACACCGGAACACAGACCGGATCGGCAATGGGTTCATCCTGCAATTCGATCATGCGGGGAATGAAGTCCATGAGATCCTTTTGCGTCAGCAGAATCTCGTGGTGGTCGGCACCTACCAGATCTGCCATTTCACGGGCAAAATGTGTTTCGTTGGTGTAGGACGAGCTTCCCTCGTAGCCAATGCAGAATGTCTTAACCGGGGCGGCGTCGCCCTCACTGAACAAGGCTGCGTTGGTCGACGAGTCGATGCCGCCGGAGAGGAAAACGCCGACCGGCACATCGCTCTCACGGCGCGCGATCACACTGGCACGCAACTCGCTGCGAATGCGCTCGGCGATGTCCGCGTCGGTTCGCTCCTCGGCGCGTGACACATGGTCCCAGAGTTCATACCAGCGGTGCTGCTCGATCCGGCCATCCCGGTGGACACGAAGCAAGCAGCCATCTGGAAGCTTAGAGATGCCCTTGAAGAGGGTCATCGGCGCGGGAACCGTCAGGAACGACAGGTAGTGATACAACGCCTCCTCGTCGATCTCCCTGTGAAGTTCGGGGTCGACCAGCATGGCCTTGATTTCGCTCGCAAAGGCAAGACGACCGTTGTAGGTGGTCCAGTAAAGCGGCTTGATGCCACGCCGGTCCCGGACCAGCCAGAGGTCCTCGGTCCGGCCGTCCCAGATGGCGATCGCAAACATGCCGTCGAGTCGGTGCAGGACGTCGATGCCCCACCTGCGATACCCCTGCAGGATCACCTCGGTATCGCTGTGATCCGTCTGCCACGGGCCCACGCCGTCGTCCTCGAGTTCCCTGCGGATGGCGGCGTGGTTGTAGATCTCTCCGTTGAAGACGATCTGAATCTGCCCGTCGGGCGTACCCATGGGCTGCGAGGCGGACTCGGATAGATCGATGATCGACAACCGACGATGCGCCAGCCCGATACGGCCGTCGTCCGCGATCCAGGTGCCGGCGCCATCAGGGCCACGATGCTCCATCGTGTCCCGCATGGTGCACAACTGATCCGACTGGATCTCGCATCGCGTATCGAGCCGCAGGATGCCACAGAGGCCACACATCTGGGTTTGCCCGACCTTTCCAGTCCGCAGCTGGACCGCTCAGTTCCGTCGTTCGCCGCAGCAATCGCCCGCCACATCGCGGCAGGCCGCCTCCTTTTGGAGCGCCCATCACGAGCGGTGCATGGTATCGCGGGAGGCGGGCGCGGTGTCGGTCAGGGTGTGTCCTGTGGTGGCCAAGTTCCTGGTGGAAATGGTGGTTCATCCGCCGGACCGCCCCGGGACGGATCGGAAAAGATCGGCTCACCAAGCGACCCCGGCTCGATCTCCGGGAACCTGGCTGGACCAGTCGGTTCGGGTCCCGGCGTATCGGGACCGCCCGTGCCACCATCAAGCCCCGGCAACGGCCCAACCGGTGGCCGCGGCCACGGGCCGAGCGGGTAGGCGTCGCGGGCACTCTTGCCAAGCAGTTCGGCGACTCGCTCCATGTATGCCGCTTCGATTTCGCGGCGATCGATCTCGATCTCCATCACGTGCTGCTGCAGTGGCGAGAGTTGGTCTGCAAGCCCAAGCCGACGACGAATGGGGGCCATCAATCGAACCGGAGCCGCCTCCCACTCGATGCGCTCACGCTCGGCCAACAGTTCGGCCACGTCCCGGCGGTAGTCCACCAGCAGTGTTCGCAGAATTGAGCGAATCGCGGTGGCAAGCGTCTCATCGCTCGCCGCCCGAATGAGAATACGCTCAAGCCGGCTCTCTCGGGCCAGGCGAGCCCACACCGCCTCGTGTACCGCCTTCTTCAGAAGGTCTGCGTGGGGCGTGGCGAGTTGCGCCCCGATGCGATTGGCCGCTAGGACCGTGCCCACGCGAATCGCCTTGCGAAGCGACACCCAACTGGACAGATAGGCCATGGCCTCCGCATCATGTCCGGCCATCACTAGGTATCGATAGCGAGACGGACCCTCCAAGTCGAAGGGCTGCCGCTTCAGCAGCAACTCGTCGATCTCGAGTGCCCAATCCGCGAGAAGCTCGTCGATGGCTTGGTGGTCTCCGGCGGGCAACGATTCGACCAGAGATTCGACTACGTCGATCAGGTCGACCCGCTCACCCACCAAAGCGCCCAGCGGCATCCGGGCCCGCCGCAGTTGTTGCAGCCGCAGGGACTCCCACTCGCGGCGTCGGGTCGGTTCAAGCAACAGACGAACATCGCCATCAAGTTCGGTTTCGAGGCGTCGATGCTCCCGGCGGAACTGCTGCATGGCCTGAAGGCCGTCCTGCTCGGGATCGCCATCTGCTGAGGCGTCGCGAAGCCGCTCGCTGAGCAGATCGCGTGCGGCGTTCCACTGGATTTCGTAATCCTCGAAGAGCATGCTGATGATGCGAGCCTGGTCGGCCGTGGACAGGTGCAGACGCTCCAGGACGGGCACCACATCCCTGCCGGACCACAGTGGACCGAGTGAGGACTGGGCAAGCGCAGGCTGGACGCAGGCGATCGCCACCGTCGCGCACACACACACCGCAGGCAACCAAGGTTGCCTGCGGCGGGTGTGATCTCGTACAGGATATGACCGGCGATCGGATCGCCGAGCTTGCACCGGGCTCATCAGAGTTCTGGTGCCCGCAGCACATTGCCGAGCATAAGCGGCTCGGTGTTGAAATCAACCGACGAATAGGACGCGGGTGTGTAGGTGTTGGCGGTTCCGGTCATGGCCCAGTAGGCAAGGGTACCCGCGGAGTCAGATTGCCACATCAAGTCGACATGGCCGTCGCCGTCGTAGTCGCCGAATGCGATGAGTCGCCAACCGATCGTCTGCGAGGTCGTGACGGATCCGGGTGCATAGAGGACGTTATTGCCAGACACGCCGCCCAGTTGCCAAGTACCGATCGCGCCGAGCGTATCATGCCTCCACATGACATCATCGTCGCCATCGTTATCCCAATCCGCCAAGCCGTAGATCGACCAGCCGGCAATACCGGAGATGTAGATGCTCTTGGCAGCGTAGGGGGCCGATGAAACCGGGATCGATGTGTCGATCAGCCAGCAGGACACGGCACCCGGTGCCGAAGCCGCCGCCGAATCTTTCTGCCACAGGATATCGGCGTCGCCATCACCATCCAGATCACCGATGGCCTTGAGATTCCAACCGCTCGGGGCGGAACCATAGATCTCCCGCTGCGTGTAGAGGCCGGGCGTCACATCGGACATGAGCCACATCTCGGTGCCGCCGGTCGCATCGTCCTGGAACAGGATGTCAACGGTCCCGTTTCCGTCAAAGTCACCGGTGCCGACGCAACTGTAGCCGGACATGGTGCCCGACATCCCGGCGGCCACGTAGGGTGTTGCCGGATACAGGGTTGTATCCATCAGCCAGAGACCGAAGACGCCTGCCACGTCATTCGACCAGAGGACATCGCCGTCGCCGTCGCCGTCGAAGTCTCCGAAGGCAATCGCGGTCCATCCGGTCATGTTGGCCGCGGTCACATAGTCGCTCTGGTAGGCGGGGCTGCCGCCACCGAGCTCCGAATAATAGGCGTCCATGCTGAATGGAAAAGCACCTGAGATGCACTGACGAATGATCAGGTCGGCGGTTCCGTTCCCATCGAAGTCATTGATATTGGCGCTGGCCACCCAATCCACCTCGGCAGTAGCCGTCACCGAGAACGCCTGGTCGAGGCTCTGTGTCACGGTCCCGCCCGCTTCGCGATACTGGAAGTCGAGTGATCCGGTCAATGAGGAGCCCTCGGCAACCGTCATCCGCGCGAGCAGGATGCGATTGCAGTGGTAGTTTCCGACCGTCCCCTGGGTGTCATCGTCGGTCACGAACCATGAACCGTTGTCGACACTGATACCACCGGTGCCGTCATTGAAATCCGTAAAGTCGATCCCGACGTTCTGCAGGGCATTTCCGGTCTGATCCTCGAGCCCAATGGTCACCCAACTGTCGGCGGCCATTGATGGTGCAGTTGCGACCAATCCACTATTGCGATTGGTCGTTGTATCAACAGCGCCAATGGACGACTTGAAGAACCCAGCGGCATCGTCAGTTGCGATTGTAAGTGGATTCGTGCTAGTCCCAAACACCGCCTGTAGAAAGTCGGTGGCGTTCTCGAACTCCATGTAGATATCGACGATCACCAGGTCTCGCGCATCGGTCACGATCCAGTCCGACTGATCTGCACGAGACATCTCGAATCTGTATTCGGCAGGGCCAGCTGATGTCAGGGCTGTCGTTCCCAATACCGCCCCCATGCAAGCCACCAGTGTCGATCGCTTTGGTCTTGAATTGAGTTCCATGCTGTTCATTACCTCCGTGAGGCCGCTGCCTCAACCGTATGTCGTCATCCATGTCAGACCACCGTTTGTATTGATGCGTATCACCTCGCACCACTTAGAGCACCACTTAGAGAAAGCGGACAAACGCCGATCCAGTAGAAGGGAATTGAAGAGAAATCCACAAATCGATCCCTTCTGCACCAGTCTAGACGCATATTGGGGCCTCTGTGTGCCACATCGTCAAGAAAGTGGGGTTGCCAACCCTCGCCTGAGTGCCCCAAGTGGAAAGTGCTGTCATAGCCATACAGAGATCACAGCCTTGTCGAACCCATGATGGCATTGGCGACTCCCGTAGCATCAAAGACCTCTTCAGCCAGACTTCGACTCTCCACTGCCATGACGGCCAGTCGGGCCGGATCGGAGAGCACTTCCAGGATCGCTGCGGCCAGGGCGTCGGCGTCCCGTACTGGGACCAACCGCCCATTCACGCCGTCCCGAACAGTCTCGCGGCATCCTCTTGCGTCAGTCGTCACGATGGCTCGGCCCATTGACATGGCCTCGAGGGTCGAGTGCGGCGTGCCCTCGTGCCAACTTGGCAGCACATACAAGCACGATCGCCGGATGGCCGCTCTGACCATGTCCTGAGTCTTGAGAAAGCCGAGGTACTTGACATCGCCTTGCTCCGCCGCATCCTGGATGCGTTCTTCCGGAACCGCGTCATTGCCTGTCTCCATGAGACCAGCGAGTTCAAACGTGACATCCGGTCGCTCCCGCCGCACGATGGCAGCCGCATCCAGATACTCCAGGACGCCTTTGGATTCAAGCAGCCGACCGAGCATGAGAACGACACGCTTTGCGGGAAGTGGCGAGACCGGAAACTCATCGAGGTCCACGCCACTTCCGGCGGTCAACACAACATGAGTCTTTGACGTCACGACACGGTGCGCCTTCAGCGTTGCCAAATCATCTGGGTTCTGCACAACCACGCAGTCACACCGTCGCCCGCTGATTCGAAACAGCCGCCATCCGATCCGACTGGCAAGCCCGGTGCCGAGCAGCAAACGGCCCAGGCCACAGACGATGATGCCGATTCGGGGCACTCCGGCCAGCCGGCCGGCAATCGGGCCGTAGATGTTCGGCTTGATGGTCCAGGTCAGCAGCACGTCGGGTCGCGTCCGCCGCATGAGCCGCCACATCTTCCAGAAGAGCACGAGATCACCAAGGATTCGAATTCGATTGCGGGCAATTGGCAGGTGCTCGCACCGGACGCCCAAGGCTTCCATCTCGTCAGCAACACCATCGCCCGGCTCGAGGTCGGTGACCACGGTGACGTCATGGCCGGCCTGCGTCAACGCCCTGATGAGCGGCGATCTGAAGTAGACCAACGCTCGACTGAAGCCTTCGATGAGGAGTACATGTGCCATGGGAGGTCAACCAACCGGATACGATACCGAGCCTACGTTACTCACAGGAGTCACTCTCAATGCGTGTGCTTGTCACCGGTGCCGCCGGCTTCATTGGAGCCTCGACCGCTCATCGACTGCTTGATCAGGGCGACACGGTCATTGGACTGGACAATCTCAACGCGTACTACGATCCGGCGCTCAAGAACGCCCGCCTCGCCACGATTCAGACACGCTCTGATGCGGAGCGATTTGAGTTCATCAGAGCCGATGTCGCTGACCGCGAGGCCATGGAGTCGCTCTTTTCGTCCGGCCGAATTGACCGAGTCGTACACCTCGCTGCGCAAGCCGGGGTTCGCCATTCCATCGATCATCCGCACGACTATGTCGCATCCAACCTCATGGGCTTCCTCAACATCCTTGAGGGTTGTCGTCATCACGATGTGGCGCACCTGCTGTACGCATCGACATCTTCCGTGTACGGCGGCGACGGGAGCATGCCTTTCTCGGAACACCGCGGCGGAAACCACCCGCTGTCGTTCTACGCCGCCACCAAGCGTTCCAATGAACTCATGGCCCACTCCTACGCCAGCCTGTATGGGCTCCCGTGCACCGGCCTTCGGTTCTTCACGGTATACGGACCGTGGGGGCGCCCAGACATGGCGCTCTTCCTGTTTACCAGGGCGATTCTGGAAGGAAGAACGATTGACGTCTTCAACCATGGGAATCACCAGCGGGACTTTACATACGTCGACGACATTGTCTCGGGCATTCTTCGCGCACTCTCGCATCCTGCTGCGGCGAGTAGCGCCTTTGATCCAGACAATCCAGATCCCGCAATCAGCAGCGCCCCCTGGCGGATTTACAACATCGGAAACGGATCCTCGGTCGGCTTGATGCGCTTCATCGAAGTCTTGGAGTCAAAACTTGGCAAGAAAGCAGGTATCAACAACCTGCCAATGCAGCCGGGCGATGTACTGGCCACCTGGTCGGACACGAGTGATATGTCGCAGGACTTCGACTACTGCGCGACGACCTCGGTGGAAGAAGGCATCAGCAACTTCGTCGACTGGTACCTGAAGTACTACAGCCTCACACCAACTCCTTGACCCGACAGAAGTGCCGCAAGTCGCCATGGGGTTTGATCAGGAGGTCAGACCACTCGGCCAGGTCAAAGTGGATGACAGCCGCCGCAGCGGTCGGCATGACAGTTGCCACGTTGGCGAAATCCTCGACCGCCGACGAGACTCCGGGGTTGTGGGCCACGACGAGCACCGTCGTTGCATCACCCGCCTCGGCCGCCACAACTTCCATGATGTCCTGGGGAAGCGGCAAGTACAACTGCTTGATCGCCCGGACTTCGACATCCCTGCCGATTTCTCCAGCAACGAGTTCGGCTGTACGATTCGCCCGCGCCGCCGTCGAGCACAGAATTAGATCGGGCGCTACATTCTGATCGCACAACCAGCGTCCCATGCGTGGCGCGGCCGACTCGCCGCGCTTGTTGAGCGGTCGTTCATGGTCGTCAAGCTCCGTCTCCCAGGAAGACTTGGCGTGTCGCATCAACACCAGTGTTCGCATTGTCACTTTGGATCCTCCACCCCGGTCTTCCGAAGCATCGTAGTCAACACATGAACTTGTACGCGCCGCTGTTCGGACGGGCGCATGCCCCCGCGTGCGCGGCGAAGCACCGCCACAATCTCCGGAGTCGTACCAACAGCGTGGATCTTCGTCCATTCATCCGCCATTGCCGCTCGCAGCATCTTTCCTGCCCCACGTCGGTCCGCCTTGATGAGCCACCCGTGGCGATCAGAAGTCTTCGACTCGGCGATGAGATCGATCGGATCCCCGTCGCCCCGCAGGACTCGCCAGCCCTCGATCCGCAACCATCGCCTGATCCTGCCCACCAGCCAGCCCGACGCCTGATCGGGTCGCTGCAGCAGCGAGAGCGGTCCGCCGACCACCTCCGCCAACAGGGGCGCGGGCGTCCAAATCGTGTGCCGGCCGATCTTGACAATGTTGAGGTGACCCGATGCGGACATCTGCCGCCCAGTCGCCGTCGTGAGCGACGGAGAGAGTTTAAGGCGCTTCCCAATCTCGCTTGCTGTTCGCCATGGACCATCGAGGAGGGCCAACCCGACGAGTCGCTCGACTCCGCCCATGGGTGGCGTGTCGCCCTCAGACGATTTCGGCTCCGGGAGTTGCTTGAGCACGCGGCTCGCGGTCTTGCGATCGGCCAGCCCCTCGATCTCGGCCCGTACTGCGTCCCGCCGCAGAGTGGCAAAGGTCCCCAGCACTTCGGCGCTGTCCTCGTCTGCATCGACCGAGGCCATCAGGTGATGCCAGCCACCCGAACCGTCCATCGACCAGGCGTTGTACCGGTCGGCGAGATTGACTTCGACGATGCGTTGCAAACGCGTGCGAGCATTCCTGGAAGTGATCGGTGTCACAACTTCGACCCGCTGAGAGAGATTGCGATTCATCCAGTCCGCTGATCCAATGTACCACTCACCTCGAAGCGGATCCTTCTGCCCTGCAGCAAAGTGGAAAATGCGACCATGCTCTAGAAAGTCACCGATAATCGATGTGACTCGCACATTGTGGGTCACTCCGGGCACCCCCGCCTTCAAGCAGCAGAAGCCCCGAACAATCAATTCGCATGAAACGCCAGCCTGCGAGGCGCGAATGATCGCCCGCATCATCTTTGGATCTTCGAGCTGATTCATCTTGGCGATGATGCGCGCCGGCCGGCCGGCCTGCGCATGCTCGATCTCGCGATCAACGCAATTGAGAAAGTGCGATCTCATGGTGACCGGAGCCACCAACAGTTGCTCATAGTCGCGGTGCCGCGAGCGGCCCGTGAGGTAATTGAACACTTGAATCACGTCGCCGGTGGTGTCATCCTCGCACGTCAACAGACCGCAATCGCTGTAGAGCGTGGCGGTGCCGGCGTGATAATTCCCGGTTCCGATGTGCGCATAGGCGCGGAAGGCACCGCCTTCACGACGAATCACCAGCGAGCACTTGGCGTGGGTCTTGAGCCCGACCACCCCATACGCTACGTGCACGCCATGCTTCTCAAGCGTTCGTGTCAGTTGAAGGTTGCGATCCTCATCAAATCGTGCTCGCAGCTCGACAAGGCACGTAACCTGCTTGCCAGCCTCGGCGGCACGAAGCAAACTATGGATGAACGGCGAGTCAGGGTCGGTGCGATACAAGCACTGCTTGATCGCGACGACGTTTGGATCGTCCGCGGCCTCGGCAATAAACCGCTCGATAGATGCGTGAAATGAGTCATAGGGGTGGTTCACCAGAATGTCGCCGCGCCGAATTGCATCAAAAATCGGTTCGTCTCGATCTGCGAGCCGCACCGGTACGATCGGTTGCCACTTCGGCGACGACAGATCGCTGCGATCAAAGCGAGTGAGATCCATCAAGCCCGCCCACTCAAGTGGTATGCATCGCCCATAATGCGACTCGGGGTCGAGTTCGAGTTCCTCCAGAATCAGGTTGACCAGCGTCGGCGACTCGTCCGCGGCGGTCTCAAGCCGAACGGCTTCGGCAAATCGCCGGTGGCGCAGCGATGCCTTGACCCACTGGGCGAGGTCTTGCACATCTTCGTCATCATCCTCTTCGAGTCCGATGCCGCGCGTCACCCGAAACTCCAACACTTCGAGAATGCGCATGCCCGGGAAGATCGACTCGAGATTGCGGCGAACAATGTCGGCGACGCGGACAACGCGGCACGGTGTCGTGTCCTGCACCTCACCGACGGGTCCATGAACGGGAACCCGCACCCAAGTCGGCACAGCATCAGGAATCTTCACCCGAGCGAATCGTGTTTCGGACTCGCCGGGATCAGCCAACAGAACGCCAAAGTTGCGGGAAAGATTCGATATGAACGGAAACGGGTGCCCTGGGTCAACAGCAAGGGGTGTCAGCAACGGGAACACGTGCCGATGGAACCAGTCGTCCACACGACTCTGATACCGAGCTGGCAAATCCTCCATGGTCGTCAGGCGAATGCCTTCTTCGATGAGTTTCGGCCGGAGCCCGCTCTGCCATAGATGCGTCTGCCGCTGCACGACACGGTGGACCTGCTCGCGCGCCGCGGTAAGCTGCTTGCGAACAGACATTCCATCGTGCGTCACCTTGTCAACCCCAAGCTCAATGCGGCGACGGAGCAATGCAATGCGCTTCATGAAGAACTCATCGAGGTTGCTCTCGCAGATTGCCAGAAACCGCAGCCGATCAAACAGTGGCTGCGCCTCATCTTCGGACTGGGCCAAGACCCGCTCGTTGAAGTCGAGCCAGGCAAGATCCCGGCCGATGTAGATGTCTGGATTCGGCGCCGCTGTGTCGATAGCCGAGGTCAGATCGTCGCGGGCGATATTCTTCGGTGAATCTCTCATGGCTGCCTTGGACAGCACCATGATAGGGCGATTCAGTCAGATTCCAAGGGCGCGTACCGAGGCGGCGCGGCCCTCAGGGACCAATACCGATTCCACAGTCGCCCGCCCATGTTGCCCACCCCCGGTACATGCCCTGCGATGTGAATGGCAGACTCACCACGCCAGCAGTGTCCACCACGAGCAAGCCACCTGAGTCGGGTGGCATCGCATTGAGTACACCGGTCGCCGCCTGCTCGATGGACTCGCCGAGCAGTTCCACGCGTGCGGCCACCATCCGAGCGGTGCCGGCCAGCACAAACCGCTCGCCGATGCCCGTGCACGAAATCGCCACTCGCCCATCCGCCCACGTGCCGGCACTGATGAGCGGCGCATCCCCGATACGCCCAGGAAGTTTGCCGGTCATGCCGCCGGTCGAGGTTGCTGCCGCCACATGGCCATGCACGTCACACGCCACAGCACCAACCGTTGCTGGATGCGGACCATCCTGTCCATCGGATGCCAGATGCCGGCGAAGTTCTGCAAGCCGACGATCGGTCGTGAACCATTCATTGGGCACCCGCTCCAGATCCCAAGCCTTCCCGAGATCTTCGGCGCCCTGCCCGCCGACGAAGACGTGCGGGGTTCGCTCAAGCACCTGCCGGGCAAGGCAGATTGGATTCCGAATCGTCCGAAGTCCACAAACCGCCCCCGCCCGACCGGTCGGGCCGTCCATGAGTGATGCCTCAAGTTCATGCACCCCCGCCGCCGAGAGCACCGAACCCCGTCCTGCCTGAAACAACTCGCACTCCTCCAACGCCACCACTGCCCGCTCCACCGCATCAACAGCCGCCGCCCCCTCACGCAGCATCGCAGCCCCCACCTCGGTCAGCTTCGGCAGCGCGGCCTCCACGGCCACCCGGTGCGACTCGGTCAACGACTCCAGAATCGCGCCGGCCCCGCCATGAATCGCAATGGCCCAGCCCATGCCCCACTATCGGCCGCTTTGACCGCGACGCTGGATAGCCACCCGCCAACCGCCGGTCACTTTATCTCTTTGCGCCACAGTGGGTTACAAAATAGCGACTTTGTAAGTGGCGCTGCGACAACGAGATAGCGTGACCGACGGTTGCTTGGGGCTCTTAGCAGCAGGCTTTGTGCCGTGGGCACGAGATCAAGTGATCGTTGACCATGCCGACCGCCTGCATGAAGGCATAGCAGACTGTTGGACCGGTCCATTTGAAGCCCATGGACTTGAGTTCCCGAGACATCGCATCGCCCTGGAGCGTTCGGGCCGGAATCTGATCGTCAGACTCCCATCTGTTGATGATGGCCTGGCCGTTCACATGGGCCCACAGCAGATGAGAAAGTGTCGTTCCTTGCTCGCGCAATCGCACAAACAACCGTGCGTTGTTGACCGCTGCTTCGACCTTCGTGCGGTTCCGAATGATGGCGGCATCCTGGAGCACCCGTTCGATCCGTCTTGGAGTCCACTTGGCGAGTTTGTCCGGTTCGTCGAGTTGAAGCCGCTTGATCATTTCCTTTCGTTTGCGAAGCACGACCAGCCAAGAGAGCCCCGACTGAAACGTGTCCAAGGTCAGTTTCTCAAACAACGCCACGTCCGCTCGCACCGGAACACCCCACTCCTCGTCGTGATACGCGACGTACTGCGGGTCGGTCCCACACCATGGACATCTGGTTGCTTCGGTGGAGGTTGACAACGTAACCCGATTGTACCCCCTCAATCACGCTACGCTGCCCCTCATGTTGGCCATTCACGAACTCCTCAAGTCCTATGGAACGACGCCGGTACTGCAAGGGGTGTCGCTGCGCGTGGATCCCGGGGAGATCGTCGGACTGGTTGGCCCCAACGGGGCTGGCAAGACGACCTTGTTCAAGTGCATCGTGGGCGTTGTGCACTCAGACGGGGGTCGGATCAAAGTCGGCGGCGTGGATGCCATCGCGCACTCGCTTGAAGCGCGGCGGTTGATTGGATACGCGCCGAGTGAAACCGCCTTGTATCACCGGCTCCGCGCGAGTGAGTTGTTGGAGTTTGCCATCGGATTTCATCCACAAGGGAATCGATCGAAGGGGGTCGCGCTTCTGGATGAACTTGGTGTGCCTCGCCGTCGCCGTGTCGGCGCCCTGAGTCATGGCATGAAACGAAAAATACTGCTCGCGCAGACGCTCGCAAGCGAAGCCCCGTTGCTGATCATGGATGAACCCATGGAGGCCTTTGATCCTGTAGCACGCCGTGTGGCAGTCACACTGCTTCGGGACGCAGCCGCGTCAGGCCACGCCATATTGTGCTCATCGCATGATCTACTGAGCACCGAGCGACTCTGTGATCGTGTTGTCTTTCTTCGTGACGGGAGCGTTCTGCGGGAGGGACCGACTGGTGCACTGCTGGCTGAAGCAGGGCGATTGGTGCGACTGACCCTGCGGTCGCCAATTGAACAAGCGGCGCTTCCGACTCGTGACGGCTGGACCTGGTCGGGGGTCGGGACGAATTGGACGCTTCTCCACAAGGGTTCGCCCGAGGATGTGCTCGCCGCGCTGGTTGAACTCCCCATCGCATCCATCCGCACCGGCGACGGGTCGCTCGACGAAGTATTCGGCGTCTTGTACCAGGATGGGCCACCGTGAGCCTCTGGCGACAATTCCTGCGGCAGAGTTGGTGGATCGCCATTGGCTACTTCATCATTCTTGAGGGCGCGATGGTGGCCGCGATTCTCTACTGGCCGCGGTTCCGCGACAACATGCCCGCCATTGCCAAACTGGTGCCGTTCGATGCGATGCAGGATCTGCTCAAGGCAATGGAACACGCCGGCTACTGGCCATACTTGGCCGTGCAGCAGTGGTTCAAGGGTTGCAGTCTGTTCGGCGTGGCGGCCATCGCGTTCATTGGAAGCGGAATCGTAGCTCGAGAGGCAGATCAACGGACGGCCGAGTTTCTTCTATCACGGCCCGTGTCGCGGCGTCGGGTGTTGCTGGTACGCCATGCGATGCTCACATTGCTGGTTACGCTTCCAGTGTTTCTGAGTTCGATCTCCGCGATCTGGATCAGCCGGAGTGTGGGCGAGTACATTGGTTGGAGCGAGGTGTTGGCATCCTCGCTCTTCATGAGCCTGTTTCTGTGGACGCTGGTGTCGTTCACGACGCTCGTCTCGGCGTGGTCTGTGAACCAAATGACGGCTGGCGCCGCAGTTGTGGGACTGGCGCTTGTCTCCTTTGCTGTCTATCTCGTGGAAGGAATCGACCAGTGGAGTCCTTTTTTGCTCATTGATGTGAAGGTATTCATGGCCATTCATGATGGTGACTACCCGTGGTGGATCTCCGGCGGACTTGTCTTCGCATCGCTGACCATGCTGCACTTCGCCGACCGGCGCTTCGCCCGCCGCGACTTTTGAGGATTGCGTAGGCTGCAGCAATGCGAGCACTCCTTGGAAGCGGCGGCATTCGAACTGAGGAACGAAAGGCCCTGTATGTCGAAGAGATGCGGCGACACTTTGGCGACGTCGCCCAGGTGTTGTTCATTCCATGGGCACTCGATGATCACGATGCGTATGTGTCGCTCATGTGTGAACGGGGGCTCGATGCGGGATTCGAACTCATCGGGATCCACACCGTCGAGGATCCCATTGCAGCCATCATGAAGGCCGAAGCCATCTCGGTCGGTGGCGGCAACACTTTTCGACTGGTGTGGGAAATGCAGCGAACGCATGCCATGGCCGCTATTAGAAACCGTGTCATTGATGATGGCATTCCGTACATGGGCGTCAGCGCAGGATCCAATATCGCCTCCCCAACGCTACAGACCACCAACGACATGCCAATCGTTCGGCCGGAGTCGTTCGCGACCCTTGGATTGATTCCGTTTCAAATCAACGCGCACTACTTTGGTGGCTCAACATGGATCCGTCTGGAAGATGGATCGTTCATTGAGCACTTCGGCGAGACCCGCGATGAACGGCTCAATGAGTATCACGAAGTCAACGACCTTCCCGTCATCGCGCTCCGGGAAGGATCCTTTCTTCGCTGTGATGACGACCGGATCGACTTGGTGGGAAGCCCCGCCAGAGTCTTTGTCTGTGGAGGCGGCGCAGTGGACGTCGAACCGGGAGACGATCTCACCAACTTGATCCCGTGATTTCAGAATCGGAGCCGACCAGCCTGTTGCTGATTCTCCCCGCATCTGTTCTCATGTCCGCATGTTCTCGCTCCGATTGATCGCCACTGCATGCCTTGCAATCCCGCTGGGCTGTCAGGTTGGTCCGGACTACGTGCCCCCCGACATGCCGCTGCCAGACCGCTATGCCTGGAGCGACGCTGACGAGCAGACGCCCCCAGCCGAACCAGCTGCGTGGTGGCAGCGTTTCCATGACCCGGTCCTCGACGAGTTGATCACCATCGCGACCGCCAACAACTTTGACTTGCGAATCGCGGTCGAACGCATCGACCAATACCGAGCCCAATACGGGATTGCCTCTGCAGACTTGTACCCCGACATCGGCGTGCTCGCCAGTTACAGCCGCAACCGCGTTCCGGGCAGCGACTTCACCGACACCGGTTTCATTCTGGGCGGCACGCCAACGAACTCCTGGCAGGTCGGGCTGGACTCTTCGTGGGAGATTGATCTGTTTGGCAGAATTGCGAGGGGAATCGAAGCATCTGTAGGTGATCTTCAGGCGTCCGTCGAAGATTGGCGGTATGCCATGGTGACGATCCGGGCCGAAGTCGCCTCCTCGTACAGCTCCATTCGGACATTGCAATCAAGGCTCAAAGTTGCGGAACGCGACATCGCATCGCAGCGCCGATTCGTCGCGCTGGTCGAGCAACAGATCGCAGCCGGCACCGAGACTCGTTCCGCACTGGCCCAGGCGAAAGCACTGCTTGCACAGACCGAAGCGTTGATCCCACAACTCGGAACGTCGATGGCGTCCGAGTTATCCAATCTGGCCCTGCTGCTTGGCACAACGCCCGGGCCACTGAGCAGCCTCATCCCAGAGTCCGGTCAGATTCCCGATGTCCCCAACGAACTCGCGGTTGGCATACCGGCCGACCTGCTGCGGCGCCGGCCCGATATTCGCGCTGCAGAGCGTGCCATTGCGGCGGCCACTGCCAGAATCGGTCAGGCGACCGCATCGCTCTATCCGAAGTTCACGCTCACCGGGCAGTTCGGATTCGGCGCTTCTCAATTCTCTGATCTCTTTCAGTGGGCCAGCCGCGCCTATGGGGCGGGGCCTGGAATTACCTGGGACATCTTCAATGGTGGCCGGCTCAAGTCCGTCGTCAATCAACAGGAAGCGATCACGAGGCAGGCATTGCTGCTGTATGAACAGACGGTGCTTCGGGCCATTGGGGAGGTTGAGTCCGACTTGATCGGATTCACGCTGAGTGCCCAGCAGCGGGATGATCTTGCTGATGCGACCGACGCTGCTCAGCTGGCCTACGATCTTTCACTGCAGCAATATGAGCGCGGGACCATTGACTTCCTGACCGTCATCACCGTGCAGCAAAGTCTGCTGGACGCCGAAGACTCCCTCGTGCAGGCTCGCGGCCTGTGCGCCGAAACGATGGTCGAGTTGTACCGCTCGCTGGGCGGCGGTTGGACCAATGGAAGTCTCCCCGCACTTGCCTCGGAAACCAAGGAATCGCCCTCATGATGCTTAGACCACTGCTGTTCCTGCTGCTCCTCTCGATCCCGGCCGGGTGCAGTGATGACACCGCGACAACAACCACGCCGCCGGCTATTCCTGTAACAACCGGAACCGCCAAGACCGGAAGTTTCCCGGTCAAGCGCACCTACCCCGCAATTGCATCGCCAGTCTGGGAAGTCGAGATCATTGCTCGGATCGAAGGTTGGCTTGAGACGCGAAATGCCCGTCAGGGATCGCTGGTCGAAGAGGGCGAACTGCTGTTCGTCATTCAGAAGGCTCCATATGAGGCGGGTCTGCTCACAGCCCAAGCCTCGCTGGAAGAAGCAGAGGCTCAAGAGTTGCTCGCGCAGATCGTCCTCGACCGAAATGCACCCCTCGTCGTAACGGGCGCGGTATCACAGGAAGCGTTCAATCAGTACGAGGCCAACCTCGCTGTCGCGAAGGCCCAGGTGCAGTCGGCGGCAGCCCAAGTCATCCAGGCTGAACTCAATTTGTCCTACACCGAGATACGAGCGCCAATGAAGGGGCGGATCGGCGCGACGTCGGTGGATCCCGGAACGCTGCTCATTCCTGGAACAACGAACGCAACACTCTGCACGCTCATCATGGTCGATCCGATCCGCATCAATTTTGCGCCCTCTGCCAATGAGTTCCCGGAGTACCTCTCCAACTGGACGCAAGACAAGCCTCTGCGGGCAGCAATTGCGATTCCGCGCCAGCCGGACTGGAAACGAGAAGGCACGATCTCATTCGTAGACAACGCCGCCAATCCAAATACCAGCCTGATTCGCATGTGGACTGACGTCGACAACAGCGGGCACGAACTGCTTCCCGGCCAATACTGCGAAGCAACCGTCACGATGGATGTGTTGAAGAACGTTGTCACAATTCCATCAGATGCGCTGATGCAAGTTGCCTCGGAGCAGTATGTCTGGCTGGTCGGATCGGACAACAAAGTGACCGAGACCAAGGTCGTTGTCGACATGCAGCAAGACGGTACCGCCGTCTTGAAGTCTGGCCTGAGAAGCGGAGATCGAATCGTCACCGCGGGGGTGGTCAAATTGCGAACCAATGGGACGCTGATTACCGAGGCGCCGCCACCGTCGACGCCGGGAACGCCACCTCCGGCACTCAAGAAATCTGACGAGGCAAAGAAGGCCGACTGATGATCGACTTCTTTATCAAACGCCCGATTTTTGCGACGGTCATCTCGCTGGTCATCATGCTGACTGGCGCTGTTTCCATAGGCGTTCTTCCGATCTCGCTGTACCCCCAAGTCGCGCCACCAATGGTCACAGTGACGTCGAATTACACCGGCGCTTCCGCCGAAACTGTTTCCAACGTCATCACGCGGCTGATCGAAGAGCAGATCAATGGTGTCGAGGGCATGATCTACATGTCGTCGTCAAGCACAAACGATGGGGTGTCGGCCATCCAGGTGACATTCGAGGTCGGCTACGACCAGGACATCGGCGCAGTGGATGTTCAGAATCGCATGCAACAGGCCGAGGCGAGGCTTCCGAGCGAGGTGCAGCGTGCGGGCATCACCGTGACCAAGCAATCGACGCAGATGACCGCGGTGGTCTCGCTGCTCTCGCCCGATGGGCGCTTCGACAGCGCCTATCTCAGTAACTACGCCGACATTCACGTTACCGACTCACTCGCCCGCGTCGCCGGCGTCGGCCAGGTCACAAACTTCGGTCTTCGTCAGTATGCCATGCGGATCTGGATGGATCTGGACCTGATGGCGACCTATCGCATCTCGACCGAAGCAATCGTCTCGGCGATTTCCGACCAGAACCAACAGGTGGCTGCGGGTGCGGTTGGACTGCCTCCACTCGATGGAACGCCGGCCTTCAAGTTGCAGATCAATACGCTTGGTCGACTTGTCACCGCCGAACAGTTCGGCGACATCATCCTCCGCGCTCAGCCGGGCCAGGTGGTTCGACTCAAGGACGTCGCCCGTATTGAACTTGGGGCCGCCAGTTACGCCAGCAACAGCATGCAGAGCGGCAAGCCCGCTGCGCAGTTGGGTGTTTTTCAGCTTAACGAAGCGAACGCCTTGGATGTGTCGGCTGGAATTCAATCAACCATGGAAAGCCTCTCAAAGAACTTTCCGGAGGGTCTCTCCTGGAAGATGACGTTCAACTTCACCGACTTCATCAACGCCTCGATCAGTGATCTGCTGTGGACCATTCTGGAGGCTGTGGGGCTCGTCGTTCTGGTCATCTTCATTTTCCTGCAGTCCTTCCGGGCGACCCTGATCCCGCTCATCGCCATTCCGGTGTCCATCGTCGGTGCCTTCGCGGCCATGCTCGCATTTGACTTCAGCATCAACATGCTGACACTTCTGGGTCTTGTGCTTGCCGTGGGACTAGTCGTCGATGACGCCATTGTGGTCGTCGAGAACGTGGAACGCGGACTGGAGGAGGCCGATGATGACACGCCGGTCGCCTCGGTCGTTTCCAAATCGATGCGTCAGGTCAGGGGGCCAATTGTCGCAACAACCCTCGTCCTGCTGGCCGTCTTTGTGCCCGCCGCCGTCATGCCCGGAATCACCGGGCAGCTCTACAACCAGTTCGCGTTGACAATTGTGTTCTCGGTGGTCATTTCGTCCATCGTGTCGCTAACGATGACCCCTGCCATGTGCACGCTCCTCCTGCGAAGACGCCGCGAAAGCAGGTTTTTCCACGTCATCTTCCGGCCTGTCAATGCGACCATCACATGGAGCACCGAAACCTACGAAACCATCGTGCGGGGATTCAGCCGTGTCGCATGGCTCGCTGTTGTGGCGATCGCAGCCATCCTCGCAGCGACCTTTGGCCTGCTCATGGTGACCTCCACTTCATTTGTGCCGAATGAGGATCAGGGCTATCTCTTGATTGCTGTCCAGTTGCCTTCGGGTGCATCGCTGGATCGCACTACGGGCGTCGCCCAGCGAGTGTTGGAAACATGCAATACGTTTCCCGAGATTTCCGACGTCGTTGAGATTGTCGGCTATGACTTCATATCCTCTACCAGCCAGACCAATGCGGGCTTCATGGTGGCCATTCTGACGCCGTGGGATGAACGGACAGGGGTCGGGCAAAGTGCCGCCGCCATCGAGCAAAAGCTGCAGGTGGCCTTTGCTGAAATTCCTGACGCAATCATTCTCGCTGTGAATCCTCCTGCTATTCAGGGCCTTGGGACCGTTGGTGGGTTCAGTCTTCAATTACAGGATCTCAACAACCTTGGAATCGATGCGTTGACGGAGGCGGCCAAGAAGGTCCTGTATGTCGCCAATCAGCAGCCATACCTCTCGCAGGTGTATACGACCTTTCGGAAGGATGTACCGCAGTTGTGGCTTGACATCGACCGCACGAAAGCGGAGGCGTCAAATGTCGATATCGGATCGCTGTTCACGGCCATGCAGGCAGCACTCGGTTCCTACTACATCAATGACTTCAACCGGTTCGGTCGTGTCTATCAGGTCATGATTCAGGCGGAAGCTGAATACCGAATGGAGCCCGAGGACATCATGACAGTGCGGATCCCGACGCGAGATGGTGTCATGGTGCCCCTTGGCTCCTTCGCCTCTGTCAGTCGAATCACAGGCGCCAACAATATTCCCCATTACAACATCTACGACGCCATCCCGATCAACGGAAGCGCCGCAGAGGGCTACAGCAGTGGTACGGCCATCAAGGTGATGGAGGCGATCTGCGACAAAGTGCTGCCCGACGGCGTCGGCTATTCCTGGTCCGGACTGACGTACCAGGAGATCAAGGCCGGAAATCTGGCACCCTTCGTCTTCGCCCTGGCATTGATCGCCGTCTTCTTGTTCCTCTCCGCGCAGTACGAAAGTTGGACCCTGCCGATCCTCATTCTCATGGCGGTACCGCCCGGCATTCTTGGCGCACTTGGCTTTCTGATGATCCGCGGCTATCCGCTCGATGTGTACGGCCAAATCGGCCTTGTCATGCTCATCGGCCTCGCCGCAAAGAACTCGATCCTATTGGTCGAGTTCGCCAAGGAACACCGCGAAGCGGGCGGGGGCATTGTGGAGTCAGCAGTGGCTGGCGCCACGCTGCGACTGCGACCAATCCTCATGACGGCCTTGGCCTTCGGCATCGGCGTCTTGCCCCTGGTACTCGCCAGCGGCGCAGGCGCCATGAGCAACAAGTCCATCGGCACCACCGTCTTTGGCGGCATCCTCGTCGCCACCTTCATCACGCTCCTGCTCGTCCCGACGCTCTACGTCGTCGTCGAAACCCTGCGGCACAAGTTTGGCTTCGGCAAGACAGCCCCGGAGCCAGGGGACTGACCTCGGGGCAGGGGGGCAATGACCGCCGGTCAGTGCAACTGCAACTGGTCGAGGAGGAAGGCGTCTTCCCAGGCGATTTCGCGGTAGCGGCCGTAGCGGCCGCTGGCGCCGCCGTGGCCGGCGCCCATGTTGGTGCGTTGAATGATGGGAACTTCTTTGGGGTCACTGGTGGTGTGGGCGCGGAGTTTGGCGACCCACTTGGTGGGTTCCCAGTACTGGACGCGGGGGTCGTTCAGACCGGCCGTCACGAGGATCGCGGGGTATGGCTTTGGGCCGACGTTGTCATAAGGAGAGTAGGAGAGCATGGTCTTGTAGAACGCGGGGTCCGTTGGGTTGCCCCATTCCTCATACTCGCCCACGGTAAGGGGAATGGATGGGTCCAACATGGTGTTGACGACATCGACAAACGGAACACCTGCGTTTGCAACGCGCCAGAGGTCGGGCCGCATGTTGAGAACGGCGCCAATCAGCAGGCCGCCAGCCGAGCCGCCCTCGATAGCGATGCGGTCGGGATCAGTCCAGCCTCGCTCGATCAATCCCTCAGCCACATCGATGAAGTCGGAAAAGGTGTTGGGTTTGTCGTGGAACTTGCCGGTGTCATACCAGTAGCGGCCCATTTCGCCGCCGCCTCGCACATGAGCGACCGCGTAGACGACGCCGCGATCGATTAAGGATGGTCGTGTCGTCGAGAAGTATGGGTTCATAGATGAACCGTATGCACCATAGCCGTACAAGAGCATCGGATTGGAACCGTCACGTTTCGCGCCAGCCAAATGCGTGATCGACACCGGTATCGGGGTGCCGTCTCGGGCTGGAATCATGACGCGGGTTACCGCATAGTTCGAAGCATCCCAACCTGGCACCTCCTGCTGCTTGCGGATGTGCCACTCGAGATCTTCGATATCGACATCCACCGTCTGAGTCGGTGTCACCGGCGACCTGTAGGACACACGGACAAAGGGCGCTGCAAACACCTCGTTGCCGCCGGACAGGCCAATTGTTGAGACTTGCTCTGGCAGCGGCACAAGCCGCCGCTGGAGCGTTTCCGGACTCATGAACTCAAGGGCCGTATAGCCTCCCCGCCGCTCGCTCAGCACAATTGCGTCTTCAAAGGCGGTCACCCCAGTGAGGTACACATCCGGATCGTGCGGAACCAAGGTGCGGCCGACCGCCCCAAGCGCGTCATCAGGTACGTCCACGAGGCGAAAGTTGTCGCCGGCATCGTTGATGCGAACCACAAATCGATCGCCGTGATGATCGACGTCGTACTCAATGCCCTCGACCCGTGGCAACACTGCAACCGGCGGCCCATCACCATCACGCGCGGAAATGAATCGCACCTCACTGGTCAGTGTCGATGCCAGCGAAAGGGTAACGCCCGAACCATCAGCCAATCGCGCAACTCCTACCCAGAATCGCTCGTCGTCCTCCTCGGCCACTTTCACATCGCCCGACACCGGTGCGCCGATGGTGTGCCGAAAGACCCGATCTGGCCGATTGGCGTGGTCATACTTGAGGTAGTACAGCGTCTTGTCGTCGAGCCAGGCCAGATCGAATGGCGCCACTTCGTCGATCGCCTCATCGATCAATTCACCGGTCGCAATGTTCTTGATCGTCAAGGTGGCGTGCTCGGCCCCTGATGTGTCTTGCAACCAGGCCACCAACTCACCACCGGGGTTCACCGCGATACTCGTGACACTGAGGTACTCGTGACCTTCGGCCAGCCTGTTTTCATCAAGGACGGTCTGCTCCACGCCGTCCTTCTTCCGCAGCAGCACTGGGTAGTCCTTGCCCGTTTCGGTCTTGGACCAGTACGTCCAGCCATCCTCGCCAACCCATGGAACACTGACGTCATCCTCGATCAGCCTAGCCAGAAACTCGGTGTACAACTGTTCGCGGAGTGGCTGCAGATGCGATGTCACGTCGTCGGCATAGTCGTTTTCGGCGTCGAGATGGGCGATGATCTCGTCGCTGTCACGATCCCGCATCCAAGCGTACGGATCAACCCGAGTGATGCCGTGCTCGATCGTCACCAGAGGCGCAATCCTAGCATTCGGGGGCGTTGCGACCACGGCGGCCACCACGATGAGATACAGCTGAAACATGGAATTCCTCCTAGGCACCGCAGTGTAGCGCAGGGGAGCGGTAGCATTGCGTCACCGATGAAGGTGCTTACGTGGAATGTCAATGGCCTACGAGCGGCGATCCGCAAGGGGATCAGCAAGTGGATCGACCAAATCGCCCCAGACGTCGTCATGCTGCAGGAAATCCGCTGTCGCCCAGACCAACTTGACGAATCGACGTTCCCATTCCATCACTGGAATGCCGCTTGGAATCCTGCCCAGCGACCTGGGTATGCCGGGACTGCCATCTTCTCACGCATGCCGCTGAAGGTGCTGCATACCGGCATCAATGCCTCGCCCGACCCGGAAGGCCGCGTCATTCGTGTCGACATCGCCGGCGTTGACCTCGTCAGCACCTACCTTCCAAGCGGATCATCAAGCGACGAGGCGTCCATTCGCAAGAACGCGTGGATGGCCGACTACGCGCCTTGGATGGAATTGCTCAGGCGCCGCCGGCGTCCTGTCCTCGTTGGCGGCGACCTCAATATTGCCCGAGACAAGCGGGACATCTTTCACTGGAAGTCCAACCAAAACACCAGTGGCTTTCTCCCACATGAACGCCAGTGGATGAATGCCATGGTCGAGTCGGGCTGGCACGACCTAGTCCGCACCCATGCAGGTGATGTTGATGGGCCATACACCTGGTGGTCCAACCGTGGGCAGGCCCGCCAATTGAATCGCGGCTGGCGGATCGACTACCTGCTTGGCAACACCAAGGCCGCACAGGCCGCAGATTCACCGCAAGTCCACCGCGAGGCGGGCCTAGCCATCTCTGACCACGCCCCGATAACCGTCAATCTCAACTGAATTTCTCCAAAGAGTTCCACACATCGGCACGCGTAATTGATAGTCGCGTATTGGGGAGACAGCATCCCGATACGCCCGCTCGGAGACCACCACTCGATGCATTTAGCTGGCACTGCCCTCGCTGCCGCAACCCTGATGACGGCCATCGGTCCGCGTGCCATGGCTCAGTCGTGCCCCAGTTCCGACGAATGGGCCGCAGCGGCCACCGACGGCATTCGGTACGCCCGAGCCGTTGACATCGACGGCGACTTCCTGGCCGTCGGTGACTACAGCGCCAACTCCTACACCGGCCGCGTGTTCCTTCGACAGTGGGATGGCAGCGCCTGGGGTGATCCGCAGGTGCTCTCCGGGGCCGGCGCCGGCGAGAGTTTCGGAACCCAGACCAACCTCTCCGAAGACTGGATCGCTGTCTCGGTACTTGACTACATCCATGGAGCCGTCGATCTCTACGGCCATGACGGGGTTCTCTGGAACTACGAAGACTCCTATGAGACGCCGGTTGGGTTCACGCTCGAGCAGCAGGACCTGTCCTACCCATGGCTCGCCGTCGCCGAATTGTCGGATGATGCCGCCGAGATCCGCGTACAGATGCTTCAGCACGACGCCGTAGGCGATACGTGGCCCGTGATCCAGACGCTCTACATGCCAGCGGACAGCGGGTACATGGCCTGCGTGTCATTGGATCATGACATGCTGATCGTCGGACTGCCCAAGGCCGACATCGGCGCCAGCATCGCGTGTGGTGCCGTTTGGTCATATCAGTTGATTGACGGCGTCTGGAACGCGCTCGGATACTCGACCATGGGCCATCCAGATGGGCAGTATGGTCAGAGTGTCGCGATGGATGCCACCACCGACACCATGGCCTTTGCCCGCCACGGGGCGTATGAAAGCGAGACCTTCGACGACGCCGTGGTCAACGTGCAGCAATTCAACGGAACGAGTTGGGTCAGCGAGCCGCTGGTCGGCACACTGCCCTGGTCGCTTGACCACAGCCAGATCAATTCACTGGCCATCGACCGCGATGATCTCGTGGTCGTGCTGTGGAGCACGGAAGACAATGTGTTCTCTTCCCATCACCTGCAGCGCAGCAGCGGCGCGTGGTACTACCAGAGCGAAATCACGCCGATCGGGGCTGAGACCGATCTCCCAAGATACGCCGCCGCACTCGACGAGGGCATGGTGGTCATGGATGGCGGCACGGCTGCAACCGAGCGTGTGGCGTGGGTTCTCCCGATGGAAGACTGCGACAGCTCCGGCAAGGCCGACCTGTGCGAAGTGATCGTACCGGGCGCCGACGGAAATGGTGACAGCGTCCTAGACCGCTGCATGTGTCCGGGGGACCTCGACTTCGACGCCGACCGCGATGGCGACGACATCGTCGCCTTCCTCGGCCTCTGGGCCGGCGGCACCGCGGCAGGGGATCTTGATGCCGACGGCGAGGTCGGCGTCCTCGACCTGCTCGTCCTCCTCAAGCAATGGGGCGAATGCCCGTAGCGGCTGCAGCGCCGGCGCAGTCGGGCAGGCGATCAGTCGAACACTGGAGGAGGACAGCGAACATCCCCCTCGACTTCCGACTCCCGACCGCGGCCCGCCCGGGGCCGCGATGACTACCATCCCCCCATGCCAACCCTCGTCTGCATCCGTCACGGCCAGAGCCTGTGGAATCTTGAAAACCGCTTTACCGGATGGATCGATCAAGACCTGTCCGAGCGTGGTGTCGCGGAAGCGAAAGCGGCGGGCCGGCTCTTGCGCGACGAAGGATTCGTATTCGACGCCGCCTACACGAGTGTCCTGACACGCGCGATTCGCACGCTTTGGTTTGTGTTGCACGGGATCGACCAGTGCTGGGTGCCGACAACCAAGGCATGGCAACTCAACGAGCGACATTATGGCGCGCTGCAGGGACTCGACAAGGCCGAAACCGCCGCCAAACACAGCGAAGAACAGGTACACATCTGGCGGCGATCCTACGACACGCCCCCACCTCCGATCACTCGGGATGATCCGATGTTCCCGGGCAACGACCCTCGCTATGCGACCGTCTCTCCAGACCAACTCCCCGTCGGCGAGTGTCTCAAGGACACTGTCGCCCGAGTCATTCCGTACTGGCACAACACCATTCAGCCCCGCGTCACCGCAGGCGAGCGGCTCATCATCGCGGCGCACGGCAATTCACTGCGGGCACTGGTCAAGCATCTCGACGGTATTTCGGATGAGGACATCACAAGCCTCAACATTCCGACTGGCGTTCCAATGGTGTACGAGTTCGATGACACCATGAACGTCCTAGGGCGTCGCTATCTGGGCGACACAGACGCCATTGCAGCGGCCGAGGCTGCCGTTGCCTCACAGGGCAAGGCTGTTCCGCCAAGGCAGTAGCAAGCACCGCTTCGACTCCCAACTCCCCCGCGGCGAAGCCGCGCCTCACTCACCCCCGAACAACAAGTCCGTATAGGTCGGCATCGGCCACAAATCTGCCGGTACGCACCGCTCAATCGCGTCGCAATACGAACGTGCGGACTCCATCGCCGGAATCAAATGGTCACGCACGTCACTTGTGTCGGCATCGCACGATTCGCCAGCGTGTTCGAGCGCCACTCGAATGCGACTGATTGCCTCTTCGAGACCCGTCACATGGCCCACGAGATCATGCAACCGGCCGCCCGACGCCGGGCAGTCGACGCCGACGGACTGGGTCGCCGAAATGGCGTTCGCCAGATCGGCCTGATACCGCGTCGCGGCAGGAAGCACCATCGTCTCGGCCATCTGGAGCATTGTTCGGGCTTCGATATCCATCGTATGGACATAGGTCTCGAACAAAACGTCTACACGCGCATCGAGTTCGGTGGCACTCATGACTCCATACTTGGCGAACATGGCTCGAACGTCATCGCTTCGAAATACGGGTAGCGCGTCGGCCGTACTTTGTAGCATCGGCAAGCCTCGCCGGGCCGCTTCCTCGTGCCATTGGGCGCTGTAGTTGTCGCCATTGAAGATTGCGCGTTGGTGATCCCGGATCACGCCGCCGAGCACTTCGATCGCGGCGGCCTCAACCGATCCGTTCCCGTCGATGTGGGTCTCCATTTCAGTCACGATCCAATCCAGGGACTCGGCAATCATCGTATTGAGTACCGCGTTGGGCCAGGCGACACAAGCCGTGCCGCCCACCGCTCGAAACTCGAATCGATTCCCAATGAAGGCAAACGGGCTGGTGCGATTTCGATCTCCGGTGGCCCTGTGCAGCGTCGGCACCGCGGTGGTCCCAAGATCCAATTCAGAGTCCGCCCGGAAGTCTGCCGTCTCGCCCGTCGCGAGTTTCTCCAATACTCGGCCCAATTCTTCACCGGTGTAGATGCTCAAGATTGCAGGCGGCGCCTCGTTGGCGCCAAGTCGGTGATCGTTGCCCGCATTGGCAACCGAAGCACGCAAGATGTCCCCATGCAGGTCGATTGCCCGAACCACACCGCACACAAAGGTCAGAAACTGCAGATTGCTCTGCCCCGCCTTGCCCGGGCTGAGCAAATTGTGGCCGGTGTCCGTGCTGATCGCCCAGTTGTTGTGTTTCCCCGTTCCGTTGATGCCCTTGAACGGCTTCTCGTGAATCAGGCATCGCATGCCGTGCAACCTAGCCACCCTCTGAAGAACGCTCATCGTGAGCATCTGGTGGTCGCTCGCGAGATTGGATCGCTCAAACAGCGGCGCCAGCTCGAACTGACAGGGTGCCACTTCGTTGTGGCGTGTCTTGGCCGGAATGCCAAGTTCAAAGAGTCGCTCCTCGACGTCGGCCATGAAAGCCAGAACATCGCGTGGTATCGAACCGAAGTAGTGGTCGTCGAGTTGATGCCCCTTGGGGGAATCGGAACCCATGATCGTTCGACCGCACAGGTTGATGTCGGCCCGCATTGCCGCAAGCTCATCATCGATGAGAAAGTATTCCTGCTCAATGCCGAGTGTCGTCGTCACATGATGCACGCCGTCAACCGTGCCGAAGATGCGAAGCACACGCATCGCCTGATTGCTAAGCGCTTCATCGCTTCGCAATAGTGGTGTCTTTTGATCGAGCGATTCGCCCGTCCATGACACGAAGCAAGTCGGAATGCACAACGTCCGCTCGCGGCCATTGCGAACGATGAAGGCCGGGCTGGTCGGATCCCATGCGGTGTAGCCACGGGCTTCCCACGTGTCGCGAATGCCGCCACTCGGGAATGAACTCGCGTCGGGCTCGGCCTGAATGAGCTGGCCGCCGGAGAACTCCGTTATGGGTTGCCCATTGCTGTCGATACTCAGGAATGCATCGTGCTTCTCGGCGGTCGAGCCGGTGAGTGGTTGGAACCAATGACAATAGTGTGTGCATCCGTTCTCGATCGCCCAATCCTTCATTGCATTGGCGATCTCATCGGAGATGCGCGGGTCGAGTGGTTCGCGACGGGTTACCGTGCGATCCAGTCGCTCAAGCGCCGACGGAGAGAGGCGGCGACGCACATTCTCACCGGCAAATGTGAGGATGCCGTAGCGATCACCAAACTGGGTCGCGGCATCACGAATCCATGTATCCGCTTGCGGGTCGGACATGCTGGCTGGCTCCATGCGTTGTGTATGGGTTTCGATGAACGACCAGGGGCGATTGGCAAGTCTGCTCATGGCCCACAGGATACCAATCCCACCTCCACTCTTCGCACCTTGTTCCCTGAAAACGCTTCGCTGTGGACAACCAGTGCTTGGTCCGCGATGATGACGGACCGCCCCTATCCGCGGGGATATTTGGAGACTCAACCATGCCGTGCCGACGCTTTCTCTGGCCCCTCCTGCTGCTGCTCGTTGCCTCGCCGGCCCTCGGCCAAGGTATGGGCCGCCAGTTCGCCGAGCCCCTCAGTTGGCTGGTACTCCGTGATCGACTGGTCCTGATTGCACCCTCGGAGCCACAACTGGAGCGCATCGCGGTCGAGCACAATGTGTACCTGGCCGACTTTGAGATCTTGCGAGATGGATCCATTGCGTCCTTCCTCGAAGACACTCAGGGCATGGGGGCGATGACGGCCGATGACCCTGACGAGTCCCGTCGATCCATCGCCAGAACGACCGCCATTCGAGCAGATATCGCCAACCTCGACGATGCCATGTTTGCCAGAATCGCCGAGGTGCTTGGCGAATCGCAGCAGACAGGGCTCGGGCAGGTCAAGCAGCGGCGGCATCGAGACCGGCTTCGCACCCGGTCCAGCGTCGCCATCAGTGGAGGCGGTGTGCCTACGGTCGAACCGCGAGATGGCATTGACTGGGCGTCCCTCTCCGACTCGGATCGCCACGCGGTGGCGGTGATGCTGGCCGACTGGGAGGATCGATACACCACGCAGCTCAAGGCATGGGCTCGTGCCCAAGACAAGAGCGAGGTCAGCTTCATGGAGACCCTTGCTGAACTCACAGCCGCACAGAAAGACTTCTCGGCCGAGTCACCGCCGGATGCCGAGCAGATCGCTGAACTCATCAACACGTTCCGAGCCGCCCAGCAGGAGGCTCAAGCGGCGCTCCAACCACATGTCGACCGGATTCACAACCACATCATGGGCGGCATGAAGACGCTCGTAGACCTCCTGCCACCTGAGCAGCGGTTTGGCACCATTCAAGCAGTGGTGCCTGGGGTTTGGCTGGTCAATCGCGTGCCACGCGCCGTCCGGGGGGCCCGCCGCTCGGGGGCCGACACGGACACGATGATTGCAATCGACGCCATCGATGCGGAGTGGCAACAGGACGCCGCAGCCTTCTTGATCGAAGGTATGGAAGCAAAGTGGAAGGACAAGGCTGCGCAGCAGAACATGATGATGGAGGCCAGCGAAGATGGTGGCTTGGCATTTGAATTGCCAAAGGCTGAGTACACCGCCGCCGTGAGAACGCGATGGGAGACGCGGCACGAGGGGGCAATCGAAGCGATCGCGGTGCTCGTCCCCGAGGTCGATCGCGAGGCCCTTGTGGATCTTGGCACCGGAGAAGAGGAGAAGGCGTCGCATACCGTTGAGTCATCGACAACCGCCATGGTCATGGGCTCAAGCGGCGATGATGACGAACAGAATGGCTCGATCGTCGTGAGCTCTTCGGTCTCTTCGGATGACGATCCATTTGGCGGAATTGGCAACGATCTCCTGACCATTCCAGACATTGATCAGTACGTGCTCGACGGGCTGGCCCGCGATTTCTCTCTGGACGACGCTGGCCACGCAGCGCTCGCGGCGCTGCATGCCACACATGATCAACAACGCCTCGCCATGGAAACCGAACGCGCCGATGAACGTCGCGCCCTGCGGAAGGATTTGGGTGAACGCATGAAGTCAGGCGACATGAGCCAGGCCGACCAGATGAGTTGGGGGATGACCTTGATGGGTCCAATTTCACGGGAAGGACTGGAACCGCTCGACGCGGCCTTCTTCGACGGCGTCACGGCCCTGACCAATGATCCAACCCTCGTTCGGCCATGGCGGCTCGCGCGGGATCGCGAACTGTCTCGTCTCTCCGGAGGCATGATGTCGGCCAGTATCGAGAGGATCGGCGTACCGGACAATCGATGGAAGGTCGATCTGCTAAAGCTCATCGAAGCATCCGAACTGGCCGACGCAGACCGCGTGACGGCTCGGGCCGCGATGGCGTCCTGGCACGAGGACGCAACACGCATGGCCATGGACATCAAGGACTCCACGGATGCGCTCGATGAGGGCATGCTCGCCATGATGAAGAATGTCGGGCAGGGCGGAAAGATGGAGATTGATCTTCAGGCTGCGATGGAAGTAGAAAAGCTCCAACGAGCAGCCGCTGTGAAACGAGAGGCCTTGTCAGCGTTGACACAACAGACCGCCGATGCGATTGCGGACACCGTGTCCGACGCCGAGTCCTTTCGCCTGATGTGGCTGGAGCAGGCTTTCCCCGGCATCGCCGCCGATGACGCGTTCTCCACGCGATACCAATCTGCGGCCCGGGCATCTGGTCTGACGGACCAGCAGCGCGGCGCGATCGCCATGCTTCGAGCCGAACACGACGAGGCGTGGTGGCTTGAGACCGAAGCCGCGGTGGCAATCCTGACCACCGAGCGGGCTGAGGCCAAGGACCAGACCCAGGCTTTTTATGACGCGCAGCGCATCCGGCAAGAAGTCGACCGCCACACCTTTGCGCGACGCGAGGCGGCGCTGAAGCAGCTTGAGAAGCTCCGTGGCATCCTCAGTGAACAACAGCTGGCCGAAGTAAACCAACTGCCCGACCCCGCGGCCCCACGGACCATGGCATTGCCGTTCTGACCGTAAAGGATGGGCCGATTGGTGGGTCAGGTATACTCTCGCGATGGCTCAAGCCACCACGAAGCCCGTCACCCTCCGCACGCTGCAGCGACTCGTTGCCAACGGCGAGCGGTTTGCATGCCTGACGGCCTACGACGCCACGACCGCGCGGCATCTGGAGCGAGCCGGCATTCCCCTGCTGCTGGTCGGAGACACCGCTGCGGAAATGGTGCTCGGGCTGCCCGGAACGATTCATGCGCCACTTGACTTCCTGCTCACACTGACCGCTGCCGTCAAGCGCGGCGCCCCGAACACCTTCGTCATGGGCGACATGCCATTCATGTCCTACCAGTGCGATGAAGCCCAAGGCATCCGCAACGCCGGCCGATTCCTGACGGAGGGCACGGCGGACGCTGTCAAACTCGAGGTCGACGGCACGTTCACCGGACTGGTCTCACAGATGAATCGCGCAGGCATCCCCGTGTGTGCTCATGTGGGATCGCGTCCACAGCGAGCCAAGCATGATGGTGGCTATCGGGCGGCGGGACGCACCAAGGCCGAAGCGGCCAGGATCGTCGAGGACGCCATTCGGCTTGAGGACGCTGGCGCGTGCCTGTTGCTGATCGAAGCGACGCCCGCCGAAGTCTCCGAAGAAATCGTCCGCCGGACCAGCGTGCCAGTCATTGGCTGCGGGGCAGGACCGGACTGTCACGGACAAATCGTCGTCACGCAGGACATCTTGGGGTTGACCGATTGGCAGCCTGCCTTCGCCAAGCCCGTCGCCGACATCGCCTCGGCAATGCAGGCTGGCGCCCTGCGATGGAAGACCATGGTCGCGGTCGGGGAACTCGGTGAGCACCCCTACTCAATGGTCGATGAGTCCACGTGACTCCACGCCGCCACCCCGTCCGGACAGTTCTTCCAACGCTGCTGCTGCTTATCAGCGCCGTCGTCGTGATCGTCGTCGTGCGGTGGGGCCAACGAGAACTGGACTTTCAACACACCCAGGTCGAAGTACGGAATGCGGCCCTTCGACTTGCCTCGCCGGACGGCGACGGGGCTGTGCTCGCGAGCCTCAGCCGCGCGCAGCGGGACTTGGCCGCATTTGTGCAACCATCGGTCGTACACATTGACGGTCTTCAAACCAACCCGCATCGGGGCAACCGATCTGACAGACGCGCCACCGGAAGCGGCTGGATCTGGGACGCGTCCGGCCATGTTGTCACGGTGTGGCACGTCGTCCGCGCCGCCACCTCCATTGAAGTGCAACTGCACGATGGCACCATCCGAATTGCCCGCCTCGTCGCCAGCGATCCCCTCACCGATATCGCCGTGCTCTCCATGGATCCGGCTCGAACGGTTCCGGCGACACGCTCACAGTCGCCCGGCTCACAACAGGGCGACATGGTCTTCGCGTTTGGTTCGCCACTGGACTTTCGATTCTCGGTCACCGGTGGCGTCGTCTCGGGTCTTGGACGCACAGTGGGAGGCCCCGATCGTCTGGGGCTGCCGGCCTATGAGAACTTTCTGCAGATCGATGCCCCCATCAATCCAGGAAGCAGTGGCGGCCCCGTCACAAGCCACCTCGGTCATGTCGTCGGCATGAGCACGGCGATCGCGGCGGACGCCACCGAACGAGACTCGGGCGATCGCTTTACCGGAGTCGCGCTGGCGATTCCCATTGAAATGATCGAATCCATCGTGCCGCAACTGATTGAGGAAGGGCATATCCACCGCGGACTGCTTGGCGTGACCGCACTCGACTCAGACCACACCATCGCCAGCATGCTCAATGCCAAGATGATTGATGGTGGCGGCCTCATCGCAAGCGTGACCGAGGAATCGCCACTCTTCAATGCCGGACTGCGACGTGGCGACGTGATCTGGTCGTGCAATGAACGGCCGCTGATGGAAGTCGCATCGCTTCAATCCTTGTTGCAGTCCGGTGATCGTGTCATGCTTGAAGTCTCACACATCTGGCGAGACGATCCGCTGCAGCCCCGAGTGCTGGAGATTGCCACGCGCCCCAGCGGTGGTTCTACAGTCACGATTCTTCCCATGAGCGGCCCCATTCATGCCTTGCTCGCCGCCCTCGGAGGCCCACCAACGGGCGTCTTGGTGGCATCCGTCACTCCGGGCGGCGCCGCGGCAGAGGCAGGCGTCCGTCGTGGTGACCTGATTACCCATGTCACCTCCAAGGAAATCCGAACGGTTGATCAGTTGCGATCGGTCGTATCGGCCATTGCTCCAGGCTCGCCGGTCGAGGTGTCGCTGTGGAGAGCATCTGGTGAGGGCGGAAACGTCATCACCGTCACAGCCACGCTGAACGACCAAGCCGAGAGTCCGCCCCGGTGACCCTGGCGCTGGAAATCGATCGCCTGCGCATCACACTTCCGGAGGCCCGCACCGGACGTCTGCAGACTGTCCTGCACGACGTCAGCCTGAGCCTCGCGCCAGGTGAGACGCTCGGCCTAGTGGGAAGTTCCGGCTGCGGCAAGACAACATGTGCCCGCGCAGCCCTGCGGCTGCTTCGTCCCGATGCTGGCACCGTACGCGTCAACGGTACCGATCTGGCCTCACTGCCAAAGGCCCAACTCCGCAGGCATCGCCGCCACATGCAGATGGTCTTTCAGGATCCCGGGGGCTCGCTCAATGGGCGGATGCGGGTGGGCGAGCTCGTGGCCGAACCGATGGTCGTGCACGAATTGGCCACGCCCATCGATGCGGCACCGCGGGCGAGGGACCTTCTGGAGCAGTGTGGACTGGACGCCGACGCCTTCGATCGCTGGCCACACCAGTTTTCAGGTGGGCAGCGGCAGCGGATCTGTATTGCAAGAGCTCTGGCCAGTCAGCCCACGCTGCTGGTGTGTGATGAGCCAACCTCCTCGCTGGACGTATCCGTGCAGGCCCGCATTTTGAATCTCCTACGGCGGCTCCGTGAGCATCACGGCCTGGCGATGCTCTTCATCACCCATGATCTTGCGGTGGCCCGACACATCTGTGATCGGATCGCCGTCATGGACGCTGGCCGCATCGTCGAAGAAGGCACCGCCGAGCAGGTGCTCGGCGCACCAACCCACGCGATCACTCAGGAACTCGTCGCGGCCGCGTGCTGAAAGCCGCTACCCTGAGCATCAATGCGACAGTACCTCGACCTCTTGCAAGATGTCCGTGACAGCGGCGCTGAACGAGCCGATCGAACCGGCACGGGCACACTGAGCGTCTTCGGTCGGCAACTGCGATTCGATCTCGCGGATGGCTTTCCGCTGGTCACGACGAAAAAGATCCACCTTCGATCGATCATTGCAGAACTCCTGTGGTTCCTACGTGGCGATACCAACGTGGCTTGGTTGAATGAGCAAAATGTGACGATCTGGGATGAGTGGGCCGATGAGCATGGCGATCTCGGCCCGGTCTACGGAGCGCAGTGGCGAAGTTGGAAGGGCGGCAATGGACGGACCCACGATCAGATCCGGGCGGTGCTTGATGGAATCCGACACGATCCAGACAGTCGCCGACTGATTGTGTCGGCTTGGAATGTCGGCGAGATCGAACATATGGCGCTCGCACCCTGCCACGCACTGTTTCAGTTCTATGTGTCTAACGGAAGACTTTCATGTCAGTTGTATCAACGCAGCGCGGACTTGTTTCTCGGAGTGCCATTCAATATTGCTTCGTACGCCATGCTTACACACATGATGGCGCACGTCACCGGCCTGCAGCCAGGCGAATTTGTCCACACCTTCGGCGACGCGCACATTTACAGCAATCACATGGAACAGGTGGACCAACAACTCTCCCGTGATACGCGACCACTGCCCACCCTGAAACTCAACACCGATGTCACCGATCTCTTTGCCTTCACCACCGATGACATCGCACTTGCCGACTACGATCCGCATCCACGTATCTCGGCGCCCGTCGCGGTCTAACGCCCATGCCTCTTCGACCAAGCATTGTGTTGATCGCCGCGGTTTCGGACAACGGGGTCATCGGCCGGGATGGTGACATGCCATGGCATCTCCCGGACGATCTCAAGCGGTTCAAGGAACGCACCATGGGTCACCCCATCGTCATGGGTCGGCGGACATGGGAGTCGATCGGGCTCGCCCTTCCGGGACGGACCAACATCGTCATGACGCGAGACCCTTCCTTTGCGGCAGATGGCGTCTCCGTCGGGCGCACGATGGCCGATGTCATTGACGCGGCCGGCGACGCCGACACAATCATGGTGATCGGCGGCGGCGAAATCTACCGGCTGTTTCTCGGAGATGCCGACCGCATTGAACTCACGCGAGTGCACATGACCGTCGACGGCGACACCACGTTCCCAGAAATGCCGGCGACCGAGTGGATCTGCGTAGCGTCGGTCAACCATGATCGTGATGCCATCCACGAACACGCGATGACCTTCGAGACTTGGACTCGTTCAACTACTTGAGCCGTTCCATGACTCCCGCAGTCGTCGTTACTCGGCCTCGTTCTGCCGAATGGCAACAAATCCAATCATTGGTGCACCCGGATCAGACTGCAACTCGACCATGCGTACCGGCAATGAGCGGCGACTCGACCACAATCCGCCGGCGGGATACCGCTCGCCAATGTCATCTCTAAACGAATTGAGATCCATCTGAATGGTCTGGCCCGCAGCGAGGCGGGCGATCGGAGCGCTATAACTCTGGTTGAGCCAGAGTATGGGAGCCTCCCACGACCGGGCAGTGGCGTTGACGATGGAAATCGTCGTGCCGTCTCGAAACACTTCGACCGGGATCGTCTCGGTGGTATGTAAGTCGTAGGGATAGGCCGCTCTGGCCTTTGAGGGGTCAAAGTCAGGGGCCATGCACGATGTGAGCAGCACAAGCAGAACGGGGATGGTCCATCGCATGCGAGTCATCCTACCATGGTGAGTTGAAGCCAATGTCGACGCACACGCCATCAACGACGCGACCTCGCACGCACTGTCAACTGCCGCTCCGGCAGTTCGCTGCCACTGTGACCACCGACCCCCGTATCCCAGTCACGGTTCCTGGATTCGACGCCCCATTCTTCCAAGCGGGGCTCGCCGGATACTCCGACGCTGCCATGCGACTCGTTGCCCGCCGTCATGGCTGCCCCTATTGCGTCACCGAAGCCTTGCTGGATCGAACGCTCATCAGCGGCGGCAAGGGTCGCACGCGCGAGGATCCGGACATCCTTCGAGAAACGTGCGGCCTTGGTGACCCCGGCGAGAATCGACTGGCCGGGCTCGAAGACCACCCCGTGGCGGGGCAGGTCATGGGCACCGATCCTGACGAGATGGCCCGCGCCGCCGCGATGCTGGTCGATCTTGGGCATGATGTGGTGGATGTGAATTTCGCGTGCCCGGTCAAGAAGGTCAAACGACGCAAACGCGGTGGGCACTTTCTCACAGCACCCGATGAGGCGATCGTCCTGCTTCGAGCCGTCCGCGAGTCAGTGCCGACGCACATTCCATGTACCGTCAAACTGCGCCGCGGCTGGGACGACTCACCGGAGATGGCTGCGAGTTTTGACCGCATCTTCGACGGCGCCTATGAAGTCGGCTTCTCCTGGGCGACCGTGCATTGCCGAACAGTCGAGCAGAAGTACGTGGGGTCTTCACACTGGCCATTTCTGGCCGAACTTGTCACGCGTTATCCCGATCGCCTGATATTCGGAAGCGGCGACATCTTTGAAGTCGGCGACATATTTTCCATGATGCAACAGACCGGAGTGCATGCGGTGAGCATTGCACGTGGATGTATCGGAAATCCATGGATCTTCCGACAAGCGAGGCAAATGATGCAAGGCGAGCAACCTCAACCACCGACACTTGAGCAGCAGCGATACGCTTTGATCGATCACTTCAAACTGTGCACGGCGCTCCACGGCGAAACGGGTGGCTCTCGCATGATGCGAAAGTTCGGCATACGATTTTCGGTTCACCATGACGACGCCGAAACGGTCCGCAAATCCTTCATTGCGGTCAAGTCAGCGGCGGACTGGCAACATGTGCTGAACTCGTACTACCTCACCGACCAACGGCAAGAATGCGACGAATCGCCGCCTTCTGGCCATCACTGAGGGCACGAACCACACAGTCGTACATCTCCCGCTCCAGAATGGACCGCTCGCCGCTGTTGCGGAGATATCGCATCCGCACATTCATTGCCTCGCTGACAAGCGCCGCCGCGTCATGATCGAGATCGACGCCGATCGCGCGGCCCTCGCGAAGCAGTGCAACAGCCTCGCTTCGGAGCGTGCGGAGATTCTCTGAAGAGTCGTTGATGCAGGCCCTTGCCTGCGTCGCTTGCGCAGCATTGCCGTTTCTGGACACCCACTCTGCCGCGATCGAAGCATCGAGCTTTCCACAGACACTTGGGAAGAACGCGGCGTTCACGCGATCGGTCCAGCGCCTGCTTGCGCCGCGGCCGCTCGTTGCCAACAATTTGTTGATCGCCGCAATCGCTGCATCCTGAACGGCCATGCGAACCGTCCACCGCTGGGCCGTCGCTCGTTGGAGCGATGCCCGGGCGGCGGTGTCATTTCGAAGAGACGCCATGACGTCGGTGATCCTCGCCTGGCGAACTGCCAACGCATCATCTCTGGCAGTCGCCGCGATGGATTGGTCATACGCCGCGAGCGCCCTTTGAACCGATGCATCGTCGATGGCCTCCAACTCCTCGGCCTCCGCCACCAGCGCGGCGACATCAACCAAGCCGGCTCGCCCGCTACCGGTCAGATAGACACGGCGATGTAGCCGGCCGATCGCAGTCGACTGCGTCTCCGCGTCGGCGAGCGAGAGCAGTGTGGCCCACTCAACCATTTCTCCCAGCCGCGCGTCCGCAACCTTCCAGGAGTCCTGCACGGCCACCCGGAGGGACAGGCGGAGCGCCCGGATCGCGTCGGCGCTCAGGCGGATTCGCCCGTCAAGGGCGGCGTCGAGTCGGGCCCGATCTCGCTCCTGCTGCGCATGAAGATCGACAAGCACCTGACGCATCCCTGAGCCATAGTCATCAAGCAGGAGATCCGCCGCGTCCATTTCGTCTGGGCCGAGTTGCAGGTCCACCAGATAGGCCCGAAAGTCGCTCGGGGACACCACGGGCTCAATCCCGGCCGCACGATAGTCGTCGGCATCATGGGCCGCCGAGCACACCGGTGCAACGGTACACAACACCACAAGGCTGATCAGGCGAACCATATCGGTGATGGTAACCCCTGCCGGCCGCCGATCAAGCCGACTTGCGATCTCTCGGCAAACACTGCTGCACCACGTCCCGCAGTCGCGATCGATCAATGTGCGTGTAGATCTGAGTGGTTGCAATGTCGGCGTGCCCAAGAAGTTCCTGCACGACCCGCAGGTCGGCGCCCCCTGCCAGCATGTGGGTCGCGAAACTGTGCCGCAGCATGTGGGGGTGCACATTCTCCAAACCAGCTCTCATTGCCAGGCGGCGAATGATCTGCCAGACTGCCACCCGCTCAATCGGCCTGCCAGTGTGAGAGAGTAAGAGGCGACCTTCGTCACGGCCATCGTCGAAGCGAGCCAGATGCGGACGCAGTTCCTCGCAGTATCGGTCGAGTGCCTCCACCGCATGCTCGCCAATTGGCACGAGGCGTTGCTTGTCGCCCTTACCGGTCACAAGGACAATGGACAAGTCTCTTTTCCAGTCGGTCACATGAAGTGTTCCGGTTTCGCTGGCGCGAAGACCGGCCCCGTACATCACCTCGATCAATGCACGATCTCGTTGCCACAACCTGCTCGTGCCGGGCGCGGCCGCTTCTATGAGTGTGCGCATCTGCTTTGGCGACAACACGCCCGGAAGCCGCTTCCAACGGGTCGGTGGCACCAACGGGCTGGCCGGGCTGCGGTCTATTCGATGCTCTGCTTCGAGATACTTGAAGAACATACGAATCGTTGAGAGATGTCGCGCAATGCTGCTCGGCTGCATCCCACGGTCACGGTGCAGGGTCTGCACGTGCGCGGCGAGGTCACGCGGGCCGACGTCATCGGGTGTTTCAATGTCGTGCTCGGCCATGTCCTGACGCAGGTCCCTGAGGTCTCGACCATAGGCCGACAACGTGGCGACCGACAGCCCGCCCTCGACGCGAAGCCACGTCAGGAAGTCACGTACCGGTTGGTCGAAGCCGCTCATGCGATAACACCGTGATGACGACAGGAACGGGCGGCGGTCCGGCCGCGCCGAACTTCATCCGAAACGCGGCATAGGCCGCGCAGCATCGATGCTCGTCCGAGAAACACGTGTCCAGAGCCTTCTCAAGGCTATCCAAGCGGAACCTGTCACGACAGCGGGCGTGACCGAGGTCCACGAAGGGGCAACAATCTCTCTCGGGGGCGTCCATGCCACTGGGCGGTATCGGCTGAACTGCTGCGATTGCGTGAATGGGGAATGGGGCCAGATACCGAGGCGGCCCCTAACCCACTTTCTCATTTGAGCGTCAGGGTTCGAGTGAAAAAGCCGGTTCCTGCAGCCTCTTTGGCCGTGGCCAGCGTGGTCTCGGTGGCGGCGATCGCTCGCTCGGTGCCTGACTGGAGGACTTCCAGCACGACGGCGTCGTCCTCGTACTGTGCGCGACGCTCACGCATCGGGTCCAGCAATTCGTTGATGGCGTCCGCCACAAGCATCTTCACTTCGCCATCGCCGATGTTGTCGCCCCGTTCGTACCGGTCTCGGATGTCGGCCTTCATCGCTTCGTCGTGAACGAACACGTCGAGGTATTGAAAGAGCGGATTCTTGTCGGGGTCGACAATGCCCGGATCGGTCGGCTGGCGACTGTCCTGCCCTGTGTAGATCTTGCCGATCTTCTTCTTGACCTGCTTAGCTGAATCGATGACATGAATCGTGTTGTCCAGCGACTTACTCATCTTGTTCTGTCCGTCCGTGCCCACCAAGCGGCCGATCTTTCCGACGTCGGCCACAGGGATCGGAAACAGGCCGCCGAGCGATTCGTGGTCCTCATCAAGCGCCTTGTCGGGCACGCCGCAGTACATCTTGTTGAATCGGCGGGCCACTTCACGGGTCAATTCCAAGTGCGGAACCTGATCCTCGCCGACCGGAACACTGTGGGCGCGGAATGCCAGAATGTCAGCAGTCTGTCCGACGGTGTACATCGGAAAGCCGAATGAGTAATTGTCGGCCCGCCCCTTGACGGTGAGCTCATCCTTGAGTGTCGGATTTCGCATAACGCGATTGAATGGGAGCAGCATGGCAAACAGATAGGTGAGTTCGGCCAGCGCCGGAACCTCGCTCTGCAGAAAAATCGCGGCCTTCTCGGGGTCAACACCCATGGCCAACGCGTCACGCGCCACTTCGATGCAATCACGATGCACCTCCTGCGGCGCATCGGCACGAGTCGTGTACGCATGCAGATTGGCGATCAGAAAGTAGCAGTCGTGCGTGTCCTGCAACTCCACCCGGCGACGAACCGAGCCGACCCAGTGGCCGATGTGGAGGTTTCCGGTGGGCGTATCGCCGGTGAGAATGCGTTGCCGATCACTCATGGGAGCGAAGGATACGCTGTGGACCTGTCGACGACAGGCCTCGCTCGCGGTGCTCAGATCGCCAAGACGATGTTGCCCGCATTGAACGCCATGTGCATCGTGATCGAGGCGGTCAAACGGCCTGTTTTGGCATAAGCCCATCCGAACCCCATCGACAGGACAAACAAGGCCACCAGGGCATGGGGATCAACCGCCCCGATGTGCATCGCCGTAAACACAAGACTTGCCAGCGCAATCGACTGCCAGGGCGCCCCGCAACTGAACAGCCTGGCTCGCCGGAAGGACTCCTGCAACAAGCCGCGGTAGAGAATCTCTTCAGCCACCGCCGGAAAGACAATGACCGAAGCAGCAACGCTCAGCCTGATGGCGGTCGACGGTTCGTTCTGAATCTGCCGCAGCAACTCATGAGCCAGTGCGGAAGGCGCTTCCCCCGTCAGCCCCTGCCATGCCATGCCGGCAAGGCCCGCCGCGGCGAGCGTCATCGGCCAGAACAACACCAATCCACTCAGCCCGAGCAGGCCAGCATGTAGTCGACCTCGGCGGCGGTCAGGGCACACAACGCCCCGGCGGGGCATCCGCCGGTCGACTCCAGACACAGGAGGGCCGATGACCACCCGCACACAAGGCAAACAGCAGACTGCGACCAATTGCCCCCCCCAACTTGCCAGCATGATCGGCAACAGCGTGGTGAGTGTGGGCGATCCGTCGATTGGCAGCCCAATCAGGTGCGCCGCCACGCCGCCCGAGATCGCCCCGACAGTCACCGCCAACACAAAGGTCAGCACCCCGGTGCCAGGCCCGAATCGCCATGGCCGAACGGGTATCTGGCCGAGCCGACCCCAGCCCGACCCGACGAAGAGAACAGCGGCGACGCCACCAGCGAGCATGGTCCAGAGCGGCACGCCCGTGGCAAGATTTGCGGTTTCGGTTGGGGCGATCGTCGATTGCGCCGCTATAGTCGCCCCCCAGACCTCGCCCTGAAGACCAACCGCCATGAGCACTCCAATCACTCTCCAGACGATCGTCGCGCACAAGCGGGATGAGGTGCAGGCCCGCTTGGCGGCCCGCCCGTTGGAGCAATTGCAGGCGGACGCGGCCGCCACACCACCGCCACGCAACTTCTTTGCGGCGGTGTCAACCGGGAATGGGCCCGGTGGCATCAACGTCATTGCCGAGGTCAAGGCTCAGAGTCCCTCCGCTGGCGTGATTCGCGAGCATTTCGATCCTGTGGACATCGCCCTACAGTACGAAAACGCGGGGGCCGTCGCGATTTCATGCTTGACGGATGAGCGATTCTTCGGCGGATCCCTCGACATGATCGCGGCAATCAAGGAAGCCGTCAGAATACCCGTGCTCCGCAAGGACTTCCTGATCGATGACTACCAGATCTGGGAGGCCCGAGCAGCCGGCGCCGACGCGGTCCTGTTGATTTCAGAGTGCCTCTCGGAAGGCCAACTCATGGATATGCTGATTCTCGCCCATGAACTGAACATGACAGCGCTGGTCGAGGTGCATGACATGGAACACCTGCTCAGTGTCCGTCGGCATGTTGGCTTCCCGCACCCAGGCTACATGCTCCTGGGCATCAACAACCGAAATCTCAAGACCATGACAACCGACATCGGCCATACCATCCGAATGCTCGAACTGGTCGAGGACCACTGCGACATCCTCGTCACCGAGTCCGGCATCAAGACTGCCGCCGACATTGAACGCATGACGCGGCACGGCGTACGGCGATTCCTGGTGGGAGAGAGCCTGCTCAGGCATGAGCGGCCCGGTGACGCGCTTCGGGCGTTGGTCGGAACGCCGTGGACATGACCTTCGCTTCGGGGCGGTATCCTCTCGTGCATGCCACTGGTTGAAGTCACCCGTACCGACACCATCGTCACCGCCGAGTTAAATCGGCCCGACAAACACAATGCGTTGTCCCCTGAATTGATCGATGCATTGCACGTCGTCCTAGACGAAGTCGAACAGGATCGAGACATGCGTGTGTTGATCCTCGGTGGCCGTGGGAAGTCATTCTGCGCTGGCATGGATCTTCGAGGTGTCTTGGACGACGTCGATGCGATGGGCCGCATGCTCTCTGGACTCGGACGCGCCACCTGGCGAATTCGACAACTGCCAGTCCCAGTCATCGCCCGGATCCAAGGCGCCGCCATTGGCGGGGGCTGTGGATTCGCCGCTGTGGCCGATCTTGCTATGACCCACCCAGAGGCCAAACTCGGTTATCCCGAGGTCGGTCTGGGAGTCTGCCCTGCCGTCGTGGCACCGTGGCTCATTCGTAAGATCGGCGCCGGACCGGCCAGAGCCATGCTGCTTCGCGGCGGCACCATGGACGGACATGCCGCAATGGAGCGGGGCTTGGTCGATCAACTCGCTGAGCGAGAACTCCTCGAAGAGGCCACTATGGAACTGGCTCGCGAGCTCGCCACAGGCGCCCGCCACGCCATGGCGGCGACCAAAGCGTGGCTCAACGAACTGGATCGCTCGGTGCCACTGGAAGTGCTGGAACGTGGCGCCGTGCTGTCAACGGAAGTGATCGCCGGTGACGAGGCCCAAGCCCGGCTCAACAAGCTGTTTTCAGCCTAAATGGTGTGCGCAAATCGCTCCAAGCGCGGAGCGGATCTTGGTATCATGGGCGGTCTCGCCAATGGGGATCCAGTGATCCCCGGTGTGGCTTGAGGCGGGGCCGCAAGCCCTCCTGAGCCGCTGCAAATGCACCCATGGCATTGCAGCGACGACGACAATTGAATCCCCTTGGAGGGGGTCCCAGACGGACGCGAGCGCCCAGCACCGCGGACCCGCGCCGCTTCCAACCAAGACACGAACCTCAGGAGCACCCTGCACGCCATGACCGCCATCTCCCCCACCACAGCCTTCTCCCTTGATCGTGCCGTCGATGGATCGGCGGTCCTGTGGCTCGAAGCACCGCACCAAAGCGTCGTGGTCCTTGATCGTTCGATGGTCACGCGGCTCGATGTCACGATTGACAACTTGGAATCCGAACCACCGACGATGCTGATCGTGCGAAGCCGCGATGAGCGGGTGTGGATTGCCGGCGCCGATCTCAAGGAGATCAGTGCGCTCGGCGATGAGGAACTCGATTCCTACCTTGCCGACGGCCAGCGAGTCCTCGGTCGACTCGCGGCCCTGCCATTCCCCGTCATCGCCGCCGTCTGCGGCGCTACCCTCGGCGGCGGACTTGAACTGGCAATGCACTGCCACGGCATTGTGGCCACAACGCGTTCCATGCGCGGCAAGCCCTATCCCATCGGCCTGCCCGAAGCCTCGCTCGGCCTCTGCCCCGGTTGGGGCGGCACGCAGTTGCTGCCAGCCCGGGTCGAGCCGAATGTCAGCATCCCAGCCATCGCCTCGGGCACGCCCTTCCTGAGCGACGCCATGCCCCAGGGGCTTTACGACGTCGCAGTCACGCAAGCCGATGAACTCGAGCCCGCCTGCCGCACGCTGGCCGACACGCTGACGCCCTCCGATCTTCCGCGCACAATTGCCTGCTGCGACGAGGAGATACTCTTGGCGGAAGTTGATCGCATCAGACATGCCGCCGACGCCAAAGAGGCCGCCACCGTCGTCGCGCACTGCATCGCCACTGGCGTCAAGGACGGCCTCTCCGCCGGACTCGACATGGAACGCGAGGGGCTCGTATCGCTGCGAAACACCGAACACACCACCCATCTGTTACAGGCCTTCCTGACAAAAACCACCTGACCCTTCCGGACACTCCTGGAACTCCATGAATTCCTCCCTCGGAGCACATCGATGAGCACCAAACCCTCCCTCGCCGACAGTCTCAAGAACGTCGACGCTCGAGATATCAAGCAGATCAAGGCCGCCGAAGAAATGCTCGGGCCAGACCCAGACACCATGGGCTTCTGCAAGAACCTCTTCTGGGGAAACATCCTCGAACGGGACGTGTTCCCGTATCCAGAAGCGACCGCCGAAGAAACGGCCCGGTGCGATCAGATGCTCGCTGAACTCGACGAGTACCTCAGGAACGAGCACCCAGCATTTGAAATCGATCGCACGCAGGAGATTCCCTACTGGTCGCTCAAGCGACTTTTTACAATCGGCGTCATGGGCATGATCGTCCCGCAGGAGTATGGTGGAGGCGGCTTCGGTGTGACCTCCTACAACCGCGTTCTTGAGCGAATTGGCCGATTCTGCGGATCGACTGCGGTCGTGGTCTCCGCACACCAGTCGATCGGCTGCGGCGCCATCACACTGTTCGGATCGGAGGAACAGAAGAAGTACTGGCTTCCGCGGATCACCACCGACATGCTCAGTGCATTCTGTCTGTCCGAACCAAACGTCGGTTGCGATGCCGGTGCCCAGGAGTCCCGCTGCGAAGTCAGTGAGGACGGCGAGTACTACATCCTCAATGGCGAAAAGAAGTGGGCCACGTCCGGCGCGTTCTCGGGAATGTTCACCGTGATGGCCAAACAGCGATTGGTCGATCCGCGAACCGGCAAGGAGAAGGACAAGATCACAGCCCTCATCGTCACGCCGGACATGGACGGTGTCGACATCTTCAGCAGCAATCGATCCAAGTGTGGCATTCGCGGCACATGGCAAGCCCGCATCCGATTCACCAACGTCAGGGTGCCGCGTGCCAACTTGCTCTACAAGGAAGGCCAGGGCCTCAAGATCGCCCTGACCTGCCTGAACTACGGGCGGTGCACGCTCTCGGCCGGCATGGTCGGCGCCGGCGTGTCCGCCTACAAGCAGGCCCTCAAGTGGTCGCAGCTTCGTCATCAATTTGATC